>Ga0316204_10000264_pt1 | contig 214505 bp, 201 predicted proteins | sample 6monrhotite_MG_2_FD_205661 | JGI IMG/M metagenome (GOLD analysis project Ga0316204, IMG submission 205661) | Microbial mat bacterial communities from mineral coupon in-situ incubated in ocean water Damariscotta River, Maine, United States -... | ecosystem: Environmental > Aquatic > Marine >... | reverse complement strand
GACTAAAAGTTTGGTTTCTAAAGTTACTTTTTGGTAGCTTTTTTTTCGCCAGTGTTCATTTTGTGTTTTCATAAGTGACTATAATTAAGTGTTTAATTTTTAGTCAACCTATTTCAGGAAAGTACAATGTTCCATCATGAGATAACGAAGCAACTATAAGATTAATTCGCTTGATTTTTTATCTAAAAATAACACTTTAAAAAGGCTTGTCTAATCCTATTTAATAGCCTCCATTAAACAATAATAATTTAATTTTATTTGTAATTTTAATTTTAAAAAAACGTAATTTGTACTTAAAATTAAAATCAAAACGATAGTATTTCTTGAACGGAAAAAAAATATATAAATTTTCTGAAAATACCCTTTCATTATTTAGTATAAAGGCTATAGAATTAGGATTAACAATTTTTTTAATTCCTTATTTAATTTCTAAGGTGGGATTATTAAATTATGGAAGTTATGTATTTGCAATGGCATTAATTATTTTTTTGCAAAATGTTATGAATTATGGTTTTAATTTAGCAACTGTTAGAGAAGTTGCTAAAAATAAAAAGGATAAAAAGGTTATAAATGCAATATTTAGCACAGTGTTTTCTGTAAAAATATTTTTATTAATACTTATTTGTATTTTTTTATCGACACTCATTTTTTCAATTCCTGAATATTATTCTCAAAAAGAAATGTATTTTTTTGCTTCATTAATATTAGTTGGAGATTTGTTTTCTTTGCGTTGGTTTTTTTTGGGAATGGAACAAATGAAATTTAAAGCAATTATTAATTTTTTTAATACGCTTTTATATCTTTTATTTGTTTTAGTACTGGTTCAAAATAAAACAGATTTTTATTGGATACCATTTGCAGAAGGAATAGCATTTATAATGGTATCCATGATTTCTTTTGTTATGGTAATCAAGCGTTATAAAATAGTAATAAAATTAATTTCTGTTTCAGAAATAATTAACTATTTAAAATTAAATTTTAGTGCTTTCATAAATTTATTATTACCCTCAACTTTTGGTGTAGTTGCTGTTTTTTTAGTTGGGGTTTTTGGTATGCCAACGCAGGTGAGTTTTATGCAAATTGGAGTAAAAGTTTCTAATGCGTTTTGTACATTGAATTCAATTTTAACATTGGTTTTTTATCCAATGGTTAATAGAAATAAAAGCATTATGTTTAATTCAAGAATTGTATTATTAACTTTAGGTGTAATATTGAGTTTAACAATGTATTTTAGTAGTGATTTTTTTATAAAAAATTGGTTGAGATTTGAAGCGTCAGAGAATATTAATTACTTAATTAAAATTGTTTATTTATTAAGCCCAATGCCAATTTTGGTTGCTATTATTTCAAGTTATGGAATTAATGGTTTACTACCATTTTTAAAAGATAAATTATTCAGTTATATAACTGTCTTATCCATGTTGTTTATGCTATTCTTAGCATGGTTACTTATACCAGTTTTTAAATTCTATGGAGGAGCAATCGCATTTTTAGGAGGGAGATTTGTTTATGCAGGTTTGTCCTATTTTTTATTTAAAAAAACAAAAAAAAGTGTTTAAAAGATTTAAGAATTATAAAGCAACCAAATTAACAAGACTATTATTCGTAGTGTTATCTGTTTTTAGCTTTTTTTTTATTTTTTTAAATACAGGTATTAGGTATGATTTATGGGTGTTGGCGGTATTTTTTCTTATAGCATTTTTTTCATTATATAGTATTTTTATATCAATTGACACTAAAGGTTTTTCATTAAATAAGTCTTTTAGCCTTTTTTTTTATTTTTTCTTTTCTTTAGCGCCTGCTTATCAATTTAAAAATAAAACTTCTTTTTTTATAACGGATTATTTACCAAGTGAAGTGTATTTAAAATATGGAATTATTTTGTTAATTATTTTGCTCTTTTATATATTGTTATATCATATTGGGTTTAATTATTTATGTGGAAATAAATTTAGGTTTTTAAACGCTAAGTTTAAACAAGGTAAAAAAAATAAAGATAATTTAATTGTAATGTACTTATTAGTTATAATTTCATTTATTAGCTTTATGTATCTAATAAAATGGGATTGGACATTGCTAGTGTATCGTCCCTTTCTATATAGATTAAAATACAATACAAACCTAGGATTTGTAGGCTACGCCATATCGTTAATTTTAAGGTTAATTCCTTTTATAGTTTTGTTATATTATAAAATTCAAAATAAAACTAATAATAAGCATATTTATTTTTTTCTAATAATGTTGTTATTTGCAAATTTTCCTACCTCATTGTCCAGAGGTGTTTTAGCCATTATATATATTCCTGTTTTTATATTGTTTATACCTAAACTAAGGCAAGGAGTAAATTATGTGCTATTGTTTATGGGAGGTTTATTAGTCATATTTCCGTTGTTTAATAATTTTAGATACTTAAAAGAAGGAATTGTTAATTCAAATTTTGAATTATTTAATACCGCACATTTTGATGCCTTTCAGAATTTTGCATTGTTATTAGATGAAAATATTATTACAAATGGCAATCAGCTTTTGGGAAGCGTATTGTTTTTTATTCAAGAAGCTCAATGGGAAAATAAACCAAATGGAACAGGACATTTATTAGGTGAAACTATTGGTTATTCTTATTTGAATGTTTCTATGCCTTATTTTGGAGAAGGATATGCAAATTGGGGCTATTTAGGAATGGTTATATTTTTAATATTTATTGCTTTTTTTAATGCCTTTTTTGATGTAATTAGCAAGAAGCCAAACTTAAAAAGTTGGATATATAGTTTATATCTTATTTTATTAGGCTTTGAATTTTATTTAATGAGAGGTGATTTGTATAGTTCTATAAAGATATTTTCCAGTTTTTTAATGGCAATGTTAGTGGTGTGGTTGCTATTTTTAATCCATTCAAAAATAATTAAGAAATTACTTTCTAAAGTTTAAAATTATGGATAAGACCTTATTAATAGTAGTTAATGTGGATTGGTTATTTTTAGCACATCGATTAGAAATAGCAAAGGAAGCTCTAGGTCAAGGCTTTAAAGTTACTGTTGTTGCTAGAGATACAGGAAGAAAAGCAGAAATTGAAAACGCAGGTTTTCAATTTATCAACTTAAATATTTCTAGATTAGGAGTGAATCCATTTTTTGAGTTTAAAACAGTTTATGAATTATTTAAAATATATAAAACATTACAACCAGCTATAGTATATCAGGTAACCATGAAGCCCGTTATATATGGAACCATTATAACTAGGTTTTTAAATATTAAATCGGTGAATGCTATTAGCGGCTTAGGTTATAATTTTACAGATAAAAGACGTGGTTATGTTCAACAGGTTATGCTTTTTTTGATGAAAATAGGTTTTAACAAAAAGGATAACTTTTTAGTTTTTGAAAATGAAGATGATTATAAAGAGTTAGATGCATTAAAAATTATTAATAATAAAAATAATCATAAGATTATAAAAGGAGTTGGAGTTAATTTGATAGATTTTAAGCAGGAAGATTTTGTTAAAAAAGAAAAACTAATTATTTTATTTTCAGCTAGAATGTTATGGGATAAAGGTGTTAAAGAGTTTGTTGAAGCTGCTAAAATTTTACAAGAAAAGTATTTTGATAAAGCATACTTTAAATTGTGTGGAATGATTGATGAAGGAAATATTGCATGCGTGCCAGAAAATTATTTGAAGGAAATTGAAATTAAAAACTATTTGAAATGGTATGGACATCAAAAGGATATTAAATCCTTTTATAAAAATGCAGATATTGTTGTTTTACCATCTTATAGAGAAGGATTGCCAACTTCCCTTATTGAAGCTTGTGCTATTGGAAGACCTATTATTACCACCAATGCTATTGGGTGTAAAGAATGTGTAGATGAAGGATTAAATGGATATAAAGTACCTATAAAATCAACAATAAAATTAGCAAAAGCTATGGAAAAATTAATTGTGAACTCTAAGCTTAGAAAAGCTATGGGAATTAGATCTAGACAAAAAGCAGAAGCTGAATTTGATAAGAAAACAGTAATTAAAGCACATCTAAAAATTTTTAATGAGATGATTTAAAATAAGAAAGGTAATTAAAGTATTTTCGATAACTTTTTGTTTCATTACCTTACACAAAAACTACTCGAACTGACGATAAATAATAAATTTCACATGTTTCGGGGGGGATGACCTATGGTAATTTTGAAAGAATTCAAGTTTTTGAAGTGTATGAGCAATCCAAAGAGTCTATCGGTCTGGATGCGAAAGCGAAAAAAACGTAGTAATTCAAAAAAAGTACCATCCGTCTTGACTTTTTGATTCGTTTTGTGTAAAGACAAAATGAATATATAGGAACTAAGTTTTTAATATCTTTTTACTCAAAAACTACTCGAACTGACGCGAAGGTATATGGCTGGGTAGTTATGTTTTTACACTGGTCTTCGAAACACTCAGAAGAACTTTATGTTGCATAATAAAACTCATCGTCACTTCGAGTGATTTTTCAGTGAAAAATTGTATCGAGAAGTGTTTGTAAGGGTACTGTAATTATTTGTCACAGGATGCCTGTCGAAGTGTGTTTTTTAAGAGGTTCTCGATACGTTTTTGTTTCATTACATTACACAAAAACTACTCGAACTGACGATAAATAATAAATTTCACATGTTTCGGGGGGGATGACCTATGGTAATTTTGAAAGAATTCAAGTTTTTGAAGTGTATGAGCAATCCAAAGAGTCTATCGGTCTGGATGCGAAAGCGAAAAAAACGTAGTAATTCAAAAAAAGTACCATCCGTCTTGACTTTTTGATTCGTTTTGTGTCAAGACAAAATGAATATATAGGAACTAAGTTTTTAATATCTTTTTACTCAAAAACTACTCGAACTGACGCGAAGGTATATGGCTGGGTAGTTATGTTTTTACACTGGTCTTCGAAAGACTCAGAAGAACTTTATGTTGCATAATAAAACTCATCGTCACTTCGAGTGATTTTTCAGTGAAAAATTGTATCGAGAAGTGTTTGTAAGAGTACTGTAATTATTTATCACAGGGAGCTTGTCGAAGTGTTTTTTAAGAGGTTCTCGATACCTTTTTGTTTCATTACTTTACACAAAAACTACTCGAACTGACGATAAATAGTAAATTCCACCTATTTTATATTTTTGATGACCTATGGTGATTTTGAAATAAATCATATAAAACAACACAAGTACACGTCACTGCGAGGAGTTTTTCACGACGCGGCAGTCTGTTTAAAAGAATTAACTGCTTTACTTTTTCAAAACTACAACGTAAAATACAACCGTCACTTCGAGTGATTTTTCAGTGAAAAATTGTATCGAGAAGTGTTTGTAAGGGGATTGTAATTATTTATCACAGGGAGCTTGTCGAAGTGTTTTTTTTAAGAGGTTCTCGATACCTTTTTGTTTCATTACCTTACACAAAAACTACTCGAACTGACGCGAAGGTTTATACAAATAGTCTCATTTTTTTAATAAATTTATTATTTATAAAAAAATGGTTGTAATTTTACCTCAATAAAAATGCTAAAAAATGGATGAAAGAATATGGTTATCTTCCCCTCATATGGGTAACCAAGAGCAGAAATATGTCAACGAAGCATTTGAAACTAATTGGATAGCACCCTTAGGGCCAAATGTAACTAAATTTGAAAATACCCTTGAAAATTACCTTGGAAATTCAAAAAAAATTGCTGCTTTAAACTCAGGTACAAGCGCATTACATTTAGCTTTAATTTTAGCAGGCGTAACAAAAGGAGATGAAGTGCTTAGTCAAAGTTTTACTTTTTCAGGGTCAGTAAATCCAGTTATATACCTAGGAGCAATACCTATTTTTGTGGATAGTGAAAGAGAAACATGGAATATGTGTCCTGAATTGCTGGAAACAGCTATTAAAGCGCGATTGAAAGTTGGAGTAAAGCCAAAAGCAATTGTAGTAGTGCATTCGCATGGGATGCCATATAAGGTTGATGAAATGGATGTCATTAGTAAAAAATATAATATACCCGTAATTGAAGATGCGGCAAGTGCTTTTGGGAGTGAAGTTAATGGAAAAAAATGTGGTACTTTTGGCGATTTTAGTGTTTTATCGTTTAATGGTAATAAAATTATTACTACTTCATGTGGGGGCGCTTTAGTGGTAAAAACGGAAGAAGAAAAGAAAAATGCTATTTTTTTAGCAACGCAGGCACGTGATCATGCGCCACATTACCAGCATAGTCATATTGGCTATAATTACAGAATGAGTAATGTGTTAGCAGGTATAGGAAGAGGACAAATGGAAGTGATAGATAGTAGAGTAAATGCCCGTCGTAAAAATTTTGAAGTATATAAAAAGGCACTTTCAGATACAGGTATTTATTTTTTAAACGAACCTCCTAAATTCAAGTCTAACAGGTGGTTAACAAGTGTTTTAACAAAATCCTTTGAGCAAAGAGAAAAAATTCGTGTATCTTTAGAAAGCAAAAATATAGAAACCAGACCATTATGGAAACCGATGCATCTGCAGCCTGTATTTAAAAATTGCCTACATTTTACTAATGGAGTATCAGAAGCGTTATTCCAAAGAGGGTTATGCTTACCAAGTGGGTCTAACCTTACTAATGAAAATATAGTAAAAGTAATAAAAGAACTGAAAAAAGCGATATGAAAAGTTTCCTAAAGAAAAAGCTACTGGATGTAAATGTGCCAAGGTGGGTGGTGCTGTTTATTGATGTATACATAGTTGCCAATACGTTTATTTTAGCATATTTAATTCGGTTTAACTTTAAGTTTAATTTTGATGTTGTAAAATTAGAAATCCAATTACCTATAGTGCTTATAATTGCTTTACTAAGTTTTTTAGCTGTAGGTTCTTATAAAGGTATAATTAAGCATACAGGTTATAGAGATGCCATTAAAATAATTAAATCCAGTACGCTACTTTTTGTAATTTTAGGAATACTGGTTTTGGTAAATAGAAGTACTCCGTTTTCGGAAAGTTTTACCATTCCGCTATCTATATTAATGATCCATTATTTGTTGAATTTAGTAGTGTTAATTGCAAGCAGGTATATTTATAAAACAAGCTATCATTTAATTATATCCGATATTAAAACTCAAAATAATGTTTTAATATATGGCGCTGGTCAGTCAGGATTAATTACCTACTCGGTTTTAATAAATGATGTACAAGGTAAAGTAAAAATAGTTGGCTTTATTGATGATGATAAAGGAAAATGGAAAAAAGTAATTAATGGAGTTCCTATTTTAAACCCCCAAATTGTAGATCAGGAATTTATTGAGAAAAAAAATATTGACGAAATTATTATTTCTATCCAAATGATTACCTCGTCAAAACTAATTGAAATAGTAGAACAATTTGCAGATTTTCCAGTAAAAGTTAAAATAGTACCCCCAGTTGAAAACTGGATAAATAATAATTTGAATGCGAACCAAATAAAATCGATTAAAATTGAAGATTTATTAGGTAGAAGACCAATTAAATTAAATAATCCTAATTTAGAAAAGGAATTTGAGGGTAAAACTATTTTAATTACCGGAGCAGCAGGTTCTATAGGAAGTGAGATTGCACGACAATTAGAAAGTTTTAATTGCCATCATTTAATTTTATTAGATCAGTCGGAATCGGATCTTTATAATTTGCAACAATATTTTTGGAATAAAGGCATTACAAATTTTACGGCAATAGTAGGGGATGTTAGAAATAAAAACAGAATGGAGTCTGTTTTTAAAACCTACACACCTGAAATAGTTTTTCATGCGGCAGCATATAAACACGTACCATTTATGGAAGAGTATGTGTATGAGTCGGTATGTGTAAATATTGAAGGGACCAAAAATATTGCAGATATGGCCATGCAATTTAATGTCGAAAAATTTGTTATGATTTCTACGGATAAAGCGGTAAACCCAACCAATGTTATGGGGGCTTCAAAACGAATTTCAGAAATGTACATTAATGGACTTAATACACAGAGTACTACTAAATTTATAACGACAAGGTTTGGTAATGTATTAGGATCTAACGGATCGGTAATTCCATTATTTAAGCAACAAATTGAAAAAGGAGGGCCTTTAACGGTTACTCATAAAGAGGTTACCCGTTTTTTTATGACCATTCCGGAAGCTTGCCAATTAGTTTTAGAAGCTGTTGTTATGGGGCAGGGAGGCGAAATTTTTGTGTTTGATATGGGGAAATCTATAAAAATTATAAATCTGGCTTTAAATATGATTCGTTTGTCAGGTTTAAAATACCCAGACGATATTGATATAGAAATTACAGGTTTACGACCAGGAGAAAAAATATATGAAGAAGTATTGGGTACAGGAGAGAATACATTAACCACCTATCATCCGAAAATAAAAATAGCACAGGTTAAACCTTTGCATGCAGAGAGTGTTATAAAAAAAATAGAGGATTTATGCCGTTATAATGCGGTGGATAACTTGCATGAAACGGTATTAAAAATGAAAGAAATTGTACCCGAATATATATCAAATAATTCTATATTTGAAGCTTTGGATATAACCAAAAAAATAAAGCAATAATTAAAAATGAAAAACAAAAAGTTACTACTAATGTTAACACTTAGTGCAGGTTTATTACTTAGTTCTTGTGTTTCATCAAAAAAAATAGTGTATTTACAAGATAAATTACCTGAAAATTCCATTGAAAATATTTCAAAGTATGAAATTAAAATTCAGCCAGGAGATTTATTGTATATAAACATATCGGCTATAGATACTAAAGCTACACTTCCTTTTAACTTATACGAATCGGGGGTGGTTACTACAGGTAATTTAAAACCATTATTATACTTGGTAAATGTAGATGGAGAAATTAATTTTCCAGTGGTGGGAGTTCTAAAAGTAGCAGGGCTAACTACAAAGCAAATTAGTAATATGCTTACCGAAAAATTAACGAGTTATTTAAAAAATCCTATTGTAAATATTCGACTTAAAAATTTTAAAGTAACCATATTAGGCGAAGTTAAAAATCCGGGAACCTATATAGTGGATAATGAAAAAATATCCGTACTTGAAGCTATTGGGTTAGCAGGGGATCTGAACATTCAGGCAAAAAGAAGTAAAATAACGTTAGTTAGAGAACAACAGGGAAAAAGAACATTAGCCACTTTTGATTTAACCAGCGAAGCATTGTTTAATTCACCGTACTTCTACTTGGCACAAAATGATGTAATTTATGTAAAGCCAAATAAAAGTAAAATAAACTCATCTGCAGTAGGTCCAAATACAAGTATATTGATTTCCTCTGTTTCTACGCTAATTTCATTAATAGCAATTTTAACGCGTTAAAAAAAAAGATTTTATGGAAAGTGAAAATAAAAACACGATGGTTAGTTTTACCGATGATGCTATTAATTTAAGAGAAGAAATTGAAAAGTATGTATTTCATTGGAAATGGTTTGTATTAGGCGTTTTTATAGCTATAGCTGGTGCATTTTTATATTTACGTTATACACCTAACCAATACCAAGTAGCAACAACCATATTAATTAACGATAAAGATAATGGGGGCTTAGCATCGGAATTATCGGCTTTTGAAGATTTGGGGATTGTAAGTAAAGCGACAAGTTCCTTAGATAATGAAATAGAATTGTTAAAGTCAAGAAGCTTAATGCAACGTGTAGTTAAGCAATTAGGAATTAACGTAACGTATTTTAAACAGGGCAGAGTTATTAAATCGGAAATATTTAATAAATATAGCCCTATAAAAATAAACTTTTTTTCTAAAGACTCCGTTTTTTATGCTATGGACACCACTTTTACGGTGGTAGTAGCATCGCCAACTTCTTTAATATTAAAAAATATGGAAGGAAGTAAAGTAGCAACCAAAAATTTTGGAGAAAACATTTCCACGAATTTTGGAGATATTACTATTACGCCAATAAACGATAAAACTTTAAAAAAGGGAGACGAAATAATAGTAAAAATAACCCCTTTAAAATCCGTAATGGATAACTATCTTAATAAAATAAACATTCAACCGGTAAATAAAAACTCGAGTGTTATTAAATTAAGTTTAAAAGATCCGGTTAAAGCCAAAGCAGAAGTTATTTTGAATGATTTGGTAAAGCAATATAATGATGATGCAGTTAAAGATAAAAGTTTAGTGGCAAAAAACACCAACGAGTTTATTAACAAACGCCTAGAAATAATAACCAAAGATTTAGCTAATGTAGATAAAGGGGTTGAAGATTTTAAAACAAAAAACAAAATTACCGACGTAACTTCTGAAGCATCTTTAGTTACGCAGGCTAATGCAGATATTGATAAGAAAATAGTGGATATAAGTACTCAAATAAAATTAGCAGATTACGTAATTGAGTTTGTAGCTACTAATAAATCGGAGTTAATTCCGGCAAACTTGGGATTTAACGATAAGTCCATTGGTGAAAGCACCATAAATTATAATGAACTTATTTTTGAGCGAAATAGAATTTTAAAAAGTTCAAGTGAACTAAATCCTATAATAATTAATTTAAACGATCAAATAGCCCAATTAAAAACTAGCATAACCCAAAGCTTGTATAACTTTAAGGAATCTTTAAAGATTACATTAAAAGCAACACAAAATCAGGAAAACCTTTTAAAAGCTAAAATACAATCGGTTCCAAAACAAGAGCGGGTATTTAAAAATATTAAGCGTCAGCAACAAATAATAGAAACGTTGTACCTGTATTTACTGCAAAAAAGAGAAGAAAATGCCATTACTCTTGCAGTTACCGCACCTAACTCTAAAATTATTGATACCGCCTATGGAAGTTCTGCTCCTGTGAGCCCTAAACGAAAAATAGTGTATTTAGCGGCTTTATTATTAGGGGTAATAATTCCGTTTGGTATTATTTATATTATTTTGTTGTTAGATAATAAGGTACATAACAGAAAGGATGTTGAAAAAGTAATTAACGCTCCGGTTTTAGGGGATATTCCAAAATCAAAAACGGATAAGAAAGTTGTTGTTTCGGATACGGACAGAAGCAGTACAGCGGAATCTTTCAGGTTATTGCGTACTAATATTAACTTTATGTTGGCAGCTAAAAAAGATACCTCTAAATCTATTTTTATAACTTCAACGCTTGGAGGAGAAGGTAAAACTTTTATAGCCATTAACTTAGCGTCGGTGTTGGCACTTTCTTCTAAAAAAGTACTATTAATTGGGGCGGATATTAGAAAACCTAAAATTGTAGACTATTTAGCCCATGAAGAAGGCAAAGGGTTAACCCATTTTTTAATGGATACTAATTTAAAAGTTACCGATGTAATTGAAAATGTAAAAGGAATGGAATTTGATATGATACATTCAGGTATTTTAGCTCCAAATCCTTCGGAATTACTAATGAATGGACGCTTTAAGGAAGTTATGGACTATGGAAAACAACACTACGATTATGTGATTGTAGATACAGCTCCAGTAAATTTAGTAACGGATACCTTACTATTAAGTGATTTAGCAGATTTGTTTATTTATGTGGTTCGTGCAAATTATTTAGACAAACGTTTATTAGAGGTTCCAAAAATTATGTTTAACGAAAAACGTTTGCCAAATATGGCACTTTTAATAAACGATACCGACTATGAAAAAGGTTATGGCTATGGCTATGGCTATGGCTATGGAAGTAGTTATGTATATGGAGACACACCTAAAAAATCTTGGTGGAAAAAAATAAGAGAAACCTTACATGTTTAAAATAATATATAAATAGTTGTAAGCTTTTGGCTAAAATTATTTTAGTGTTGCATTGTTTTCTATAATAGGCGCTATTAATTTAATAATTTTAGGTTGATTTATTTTTTCTAGATGACTTAAATGAAGTAAATTATGGGTGTCTGTTCCTACAAAATCTATTAAATTTTCGTTTAATAGCATTATAGCGGTTTCGTGTACGTTTTTACCGTAATAATTGGTGAGTGAAAGTAAATTAAGTTGAAAAAGGCATCCGGCATTTTTAAGCTTATGGTATTCTTTAATATCGTTTTGAAAAGAATGATAACGTTCAGGATGCGCTAAAATAGGTTTGTACCCTGCAATTTGCATATTAAATAATAGTTCATATAAATTTACAGGAGCATTTAAGTACGACATTTCAATTAAAACTTTTTGGTCTTTTATAGGAAGTAACTTTTTTTGCGCTACTAATAGGCTAAAATTATCATCTAACATATATTCTGCAGCAGCTCTAATAGTAATATCCGTTATTCCGTGAGCTTTTAAAGCAGATTGAACTAGATGCAACTTTTGTAGAATAATATCGTTTGTGTTTTCCCAAACCCCTTTCATAATATGAGGAGTAGTAACAAAATTTTTAATGCCAAAACTTCGCATTTTTTTTAGTAAAGCAATCGAATCCTCTATATTTTTAGCTCCATCATCAATCCCTGGAAGTAAGTGGGAATGAATATCCATAAAATTATCTGAAAATAAGGAGGTAATAGGAGTGGTATTTTTTTTGAATATAGAGAACATAAGTATTATAAATTTAAAAGTTGCCTTTTTTAATGATAGAAATAAAACCACCGACGGAATTAGGAGTAACATTGCCAGCATCTAAAGCGGCAGTAAATTGAATGTCAAAAGGTAACGGAGTGTTATGCAGATAAAATTGTAAACTGCTGGAAAAAATATGTTTAGAAATGGGGCTGTAAAACCAACCAGCATAGGAGGTGTAACTTATATGAGAAGCGTAATTCAAGTGGTTGTTTATAAACCCTTTAAATCCTAAATGGTAGGAAATGAATCGGTTATACCCTAAAATTATTCCTTTAGTAATACCATCTTCAGGAGCCTTTGTTAAAAAAAACGGGGAACCAATGGTTTTTCCAAAATAAGTCCATCCGCTTTCGTAAATAGTATTATTAAAATAATTATCATGACCACTAATACTGTTACTTCCACTCATGTTTTTGGTATAGGTAAGTTCAACTAAAAGCTGGTTTATAAATTTTTCAGGTTGATTAAAATTTATAAAAACACCATATAAAGCATCTGGGTAATTCATCATTTCTCTACCGGATCTATCTTCAAAAGGATGCGAATAATAAAAACTCCAGTCCGTTTTTAATCCTTTATAATTTAATTGCGCTAAATAAGCGCCAACCGTATTACCTAAAGCGTTTATTTGTTCTCCTTCTATAGCGTTAGAACCACCTGAGCTACCAGTTATAATTCTCAAATAATCTTTAAAGGAAGAAGGCATTTTTCCTAAAACATCCGATGTACCTCCCCATTCTACATAATGATCTAAACCTGTAATTAAAGCTAATTTTGAGTTTAAAGTAGATTTAAAATACAAACTTTTATGATGCAAGTGAGCATTATTAACCGCTCGTTTATCATTTAACAGGTATTCTGCATAATTAAATTTAGCGGTAAGCCAGTTTTTAGCAAATGGTAATTTTATATAACCATTGGTAGCAATATTTATACCTGGTAAAGCTCTTGTATTGGTTGATTTTATAATATTCCCATTAGAACTGGAAAGTCCTTCCCATTGTATTGCATCATTTTTATTTCCTAGGGTTATATTCCATTTCTTAAATTGTAAAGAGCCATAAAGTTCATTAATCATGGTTTTTTTGGAAGGAGATAAAAAGCCAGTAAAAGAGGCTTTATACTCAAAATTAAAAGAATTTTTTTTTGCGGTAATATCCCCAAAAAAAGAAGTGTTTACGGAGGCAAAATTTGTATTAGGAACGGTTCCAAAAGTATTAGCAGTTAACCAAAAAGGCAAAGCGTTTTTCGTAGCAGCAGCACCATTTAACGCTATAGAATAGTTAGTAGAGTTTTGACTAAAACCAATTTGTGGTTGTAATACAATACTTAGAAAAATAATTAAGAATACTAAATGGCGTTGTTTCATTCCTATGAATTTTTCACAAATGTAATTAATTATTTAGGAAGTATTTATCCAGCAATAAACCTTCCCGTCAGTTCGAGTAGTTTTTGGGGAAGGTAGTGAAACAAAAAGGTATCGAGAACTTATTGGCGCCTTGACAAATACAACAAGTATCCTTACAAATACTTCTCGATACAATTTTTCATTGAAAAATCACTCGAAGTGACGTATAATTGATATTATAAAATGAAAGATTACCTATTGATATAACTAGTAATAACAGTTTAAGCAACATTTTTTTAAAAAAGAGTTGCATTTTTAAAATTATTGTATAGATTTGTTGCTCAAATAAGAATTATGAGAAATACTAACACTTGGAATAGCTTTTATTTTTACTTTTATTTTAGCGATAAAAGATGAGGCTCTGCGTGTTAATTTTTAATAAATAATATAATAGTCTCGATTTAATCGAGATTTTTTTTTGAATAAATTTTAGGATATGAAAGTTGCAATTCAAGGTATAAAAGGATCATTTCACCATTTGGTGGCAAATCATTATTTTGGTAAAAATATTGAATTAGTAGAGTGTTTATCCTTTAGCAAATTGCCAATTTTATTACAGACTAATAAAGCGGAAGTAGCAGTAATGGCAATTGAAAACTCCATTGCAGGAGCTATTTTACCCAATTATACTTTAATTGACGAACACAACTTAACTATTTCTGGAGAATATTATTTATCTATACGCCATAATTTAATGGCTTTAGAAAATCAAAAAATAGAGGATATAAAAGAAGTATATTCTCATCCAATGGCATTATTACAATGTCACGAATTTTTTAAAAAATATCCAGAAATTAAACTAATTGAAGCTACCGATACGGCTTCTGTAGCAAAACGAATTCAAAAACAAAAATTGAAAGGAGTTGGCGCAATTGCAAGTACAACAGCGGCAGATATTTATAAGTTAAAAATTTTAGCAGCAGATATACAAACCATTACCAATAATGCCACTCGATTTTTTGTGCTAACAAAATCTGAAAATAAACATAGCGTATCCGCAAATAAAGCTTCTATTAAATTTATAGCAAGCGACGAAACAGGAAGTTTGGCAGAGGTGTTAACCATTTTAGCAAAGCACCATTTAAATCTATCTAAAATACAGTCGCTACCAGTAATGGAAACGCCATGGAAGTATGCGTTTTTCGCAGATTTTATTTTTAATAGTTATGCCGATTATTTTAATGCGCTAGAAGAAGTAAAACACAAAGTGGAAATGTTACAAGTACTTGGAGAATATACAAAAAGTAAAAGATAATGATACCAAAAGCAGAACGATTACATAGTGTAGAAGAATATTACTTTTCAAAAAAGTTACGAGAGGTAGCTGCTTTGGAAAAAGAAGGAAAACCCATTATTAATATGGCTATTGGTAGCCCAGATTTGCAACCTCCACAACAAGTTATACAAGCTTTAGAGGAAACTTCTAAATTAGAAAACGCACACAGTTATCAAAGTTATCAAGGTATTCCAGCTTTACGTTTGGCAATGTGTGATTTTTATGATAAAAATTATAACGTACCGTTAAACGAAAAGGAAGTAATGCCATTAATGGGCTCAAAAGAAGGAATAATGATGATTTCTTTAGCCTTTTTAAACGCTGGAGATGAAGTTTTAATTCCTAATCCCGGTTATCCAACCTACACTTCTGTAACAAAATTAGTAGGTGCAAAACCTGTTTTTTATAACTTGAATGCTAAAAATAACTGGCTGCCTGATTTTGAAGAATTAGAAAACCAAAATTTAGAAAAAGTAAAAATAATGTGGGTAAATTATCCGCATATGCCAACAGGCACAAAAGGAACTACCGACGCTTTTCAAAAAATAGTTTCCTTTGCTAAAAAGCATCAAATTTTAGTGGTAAATGATAATCCATATAGCTTTATTTTAAATGATAATCCTCTAAGCATTTTAGCTACAGATGGTGCTAAAGAAGTGGCTTTAGAATTAAATTCGCTAAGTAAATCCTTTAATATGGCCGGATGGAGAGTTGGGTTAGTTGTTGGAAGCGAAAAATATATAAAAACCATTTTACAGGTAAAAAGTAATATGGATTCTGGTATGTTTTTAGGAATTCAAAAAGGAGCAATAGCAGCTTTAAAAACTTCAAAGGAATGGTTAGCTAACCTAAATGCTATATATGAAAAAAGAAGGAAAATTGTATGGGAAATTATGGAAGCATTAGACTGTACTTATTCTAAAAACAGCAGCGGATTATTTGTTTGGGGTAAATTACCAAAAGCGGTAAATGAAATTTATATTACAGATAAAATATTACGAGATAATGCTATTTTTATTACTCCAGGAAGTATTTTTGGAACTAATGGAGAAGGATATATTAGAGCATCATTATGTGTGCCTGAAGTTAAATTAAAAGAAGCTTTACAACGTTTAATAGCAGTATAAAAATGAAAAAACTAGTAGTTATAGGTTTAGGTTTAATAGGCGGTTCATTAGCGCTGGATTTAAAGAAGCGATTAAACTATACGGTTTACGGTATAGATGCTGAAGAAGCACATCTTAAAAAGTCATTGGAATTAGGTGTTATTGATAAAATAGGAGAAAATAAAGATATAAAAGATGCAGAAGTTGTAATTGTTGCTACTCCTGTAAATAGTATTGCTACGGTTTTACAAAATGTACTTAATAACATACCTAAAGAAGCTTTGGTTTTTGATGTTGGATCGGTTAAAAATGAAATTTGTGAAGCTATAGCAAATCATCCAAACAGAAAAAATTATGTGGCAGCTCATCCATTAGCAGGAACAGAGTTTTCTGGTCCAGAAGCAGCTATTTATAAGTTGTTTGATGAAAAAGTTAATATTATTTGTGAAACGGAAAAAAGCGATTGGAGAATATTAGACAAAGCAATTAGTATATTTAAAGCATTAAATATGCGAATTAAAATGATGAATCCTGTAGAGCACGATAGGCACATAGCTTATGTTTCGCACTTATCCCACGTAAGCTCTTTTATGTTAGGAAAAACAGTGCTGGAAATTGAAAAAAATGAACAACATATTTTTGATATGGCAAGTACAGGTTTTGCTTCAACAGTTCGTTTAGCAAAAAGTGCATCCTCTACTTGGACTCCAATTTTTATGCAAAATAAAGTAAATGTAATTCGATCATTAGAAGAGTACATTAAAAATTTATCGGAATTCAAGCAATTGTTAGAAAACGATGAAGAGCAATTATTAAATGAAACTATGGACAATACAAATTATATAAAAACCATTTTAAATGGTATTAAATAACAAAATAGAAAGCGAACTAAAATGGAAATAAAAAAAGAAAACAGAAAGTGGTTAGATAATTTAAACTTACCGCATCCAATTGTAATAGCAGGCCCTTGTAGTGCTGAAACGGAAAAACAGGTTTTAGAAACAGCACATTTACTAAAAAATACCGATACTAATGTTTTTAGAGCAGGTATTTGGAAGCCCCGTACACGACCAGGAGGATTTGAAGGAGTTGGGGAAATTGGATTACCATGGTTACAAAAAGTAAAGGAAGAAACAGGATTATTAACTACTACAGAAGTAGGAAATGCACATCATGTAGAACTAGCATTAAAACACAAGGTAGATATTTTATGGATTGGTGCTAGAACTACCGTAAATCCATTTGTTACTCAAGAAATTGCAGACGCATTAAAAGGAGTGGATATTCCGGTTTTAGTTAAAAACCCGGTAAATCCAGATTTACCTTTGTGGTTAGGAGCTGTAGAACGATTTTATACTGCAGGAATCCAACAGTTAGGGGTAATTCATAGAGGTTTTTCTACGTATAAATCCACACATTATAGAAATAGTCCCAAATGGCAAATAGCTATTGAATTAAAAAAAGAATTTCCAAACTTACCCTTAATATTAGACCCATCTCATATTTGTGGAAGAAGAGATACTATTTTAGATGTTTCTCAAACGGCATTAGATTTAAATTATGATGGTTTTATGGTAGAAACACATATTGATCCGGATAATGCTTGGAGTGATGCAAAGCAACAAATTACCCCTGCCAGATTGGAAGAAATAACCAAAGAATTAAAAATACGACAACAACATAGTACCAAAGAAGAATTTCAACAGAAATTAAACTTGTTTAGAAGAGAGTTAGATTTAATAGATACGAACCTTATCGATTTATTAAAAGACAGAATGGGTATTTCTGCAGAAATAGGTGCATTAAAACATAAAGAAAATGTTTCAATTTTACAAAGTGCACGATGGGCTGATATTTTGAAAAATATGATTGAAAAAGGAGCAAAAAATGGATTAGATAAAGAATTTGTAGAGCAAATTTTTAAAGCAATCCACGTAGAGTCTATAAAAATTCAACATGAAATAAAATAACATGCGGTCACACTAAACCTGTACGATTGCCACATTGAGCTTGTCCTATTGTCACACTGAGCCTGTCGAAGTGTAAAAATAGGTTAAGAGTCTTCGACTTCGATAAAAACTCAGGACAGGCTCTGCTCAGACGGACAAAAAAAGAGCTTATGAATCTTCATAAGCTCAGGCGGACAGTAAGTTATTAATATAATTTTAAGGTTTTATTCTTTTAAAAATATAACGAGTTATAAAAATACCGTTTCCATCACCTTTACCAGCATCACTTTCTACGGCACTTGTTACAAAGGCTAAATCCCAGCCTTCACTAACCATAGTATTAATTTTTGAAGTAATTAAAGCATCGTTAGTTGCAATGTTTTGAAAACGAATACCTCCTAAGTTGTAAAAGTTCAATAGCTTCGTTTCATCAAAACCTTTAACTCTCATATCTCCTCTTTTTGATTTGTTTCTACCATTATTTTCTTCTGTTTGTGTAGAGGTATAATCTTTATAATCTCTGTTATCGTTAGCCGATATAATTCTAGAACGCCCTAAGCCATTAGGTACAATAGACTCTACACTGGTTACTACTTTGTACTCATAACTTTGTGCCTGTAGGTTGGTTAATGAAAACAAAATTACAGCAAATAGTATTAAACTTTTTTTCATTTAAATTATTTTTTGGTTTATTAAATTGAATGCTAATATAGTTTTTAATTCAATTATATTTGTGGATATTTAACATGCATTTAAGCATAATATATAATTAAAGCAAGTTTATAGTGAAAGGTATTGTTGCAAAATCTACTGGAAGTTGGTATGTTGTTTATAAAGAAGATGGCACTAAATTAGATTGTAGATTAAAAGGTAAATTTAGAATAAAAGGGATAAAAAGTACCAATCCGGTAGCTGTAGGCGATCATGTAAATTTTGATTTTGAAAACGATAAAAATACCGGAATAATAACCAGCATTACGGAACGCCAAAATTATATTATTCGTAAATCCGTAAACCTTTCTAAGCAAACTCATATAATTGCAGCTAATATTGATATTGCCTTTTTAGTAGTTACCATTAACAATCCACCAACCTTTACTGGATTTATAGACCGATTTTTAGCTACTGCGGAAGCCTATAATATTCATGCAGTACTACTGTTTAATAAAATAGACACTTATGCAGAGGAAGAGTTACAGAAGCTAGTAGAATTAGAATCTATTTATACTAAAATTGGCTATACCTGTATTCAGGTTTCTGCTACAAAAAAGATTAATATTACTTTAATTAAGGAAATGATGCAAGGAAAAACAACCATGTTTTCTGGACATTCAGGAGCAGGAAAATCTACCTTAATCAATGCCATTGAACCTAAATTGAACTTAAAAACAGCAGCCATTTCCAAGCAACATAAACAAGGAATTCATACCACAACTTTTGCGGAGATGTTTCCGCTAAGCTTTGGAGGCTTTATTATTGATACTCCCGGAATTAAAGGGTTTGGTGTGGTAGATTTTGATGTGCAAGAAATTTCACATTTTTTCCCTGAATTTTTTAAAGTAAGTTCAAAATGTAAATACAATAACTGTTTGCATATAAACGAACCGAAATGTGCAGTTAAAGAAGCCATAGAAGAAGGAGAAATTGCAGCCTCAAGATATAAAAGTTATTTGCAGTTAATGGAAGGGGATACAGAAAATTATAGAGTAGATATTTATGGGTAAAAGGTAAAAGGCTAAAGGTTAAAGGTAAAAGGTGAAAGGTAAAAGGTGAAAGGTAAAAGGTAAAGGTTAAAGGTTAAAGGGAAAAGGTGAAAGGGAAAAGGCTAAAGGTTAAAGGTTAAAGGTAAAAGGTGAAAGGGAAAAGGCTAAAGGCTAAAGGTTAAAGGTGAAAGGTTAAAGGTGAAAGGGAAAAGGTTAATGGGAAATATTATGCTTAGTTTGACTGATATTTTTTAAAATAAATTTTATGAAAGTTGTAATTCAAAGAGTTTCAAAAGCATCGGTAACGGTTGAAGATAAATTAATAAGTGCTATACAAAAAGGACTTTTAATTTTAGTAGGTATTGAAAATTCTGATACGATTGAAGATATTAAATGGTTAACAAATAAAATTGCTAATCTTCGTGTTTTTAATGATGAAAATGAGGTGATGAATAAGTCTCTGAAAGAAGTAGATGGAGATGCAATTGTTGTTAGTCAGTTTACGTTACAGGCAAGTACAAAAAAAGGAAACAGACCATCTTACATAAGAGCCGCAAAGCCAGATATAGCAATACCTTTATACGAAAAATTTATTCAGAATTTTGAAACGGCATTGGATAAAAAAGTTGGTACAGGCGAGTTTGGAGCAGATATGAAGGTAGCACTTGTAAATGACGGACCAGTTACTATTTTGATTGATTCTAAAAATAGAGAATAATTGCTTATCTAAAGGAATTTTTTTAAATTTAAGCCAAAAAAAAATCCTATGAAAAGAAACAAGTATTCTATTGTTTTTCTATTACTTATTACTATTTCAAGTTATTCTCAAAACAGCGTTTTTAGCTTTTTAACTATTCCTGAAAATCTTAAAAAAGACGCAAATTCTATAGTTAAAAAAGATGAAGTTTTGGTAACCATGACTTCACAAACTAGCTTTACACTTCAATCGCAACAAATTATCACCGTTTTAAATAAATTGGGAGATGATAATGCGTTAATTGTACTTTATTATGATAAAAGTACAGACATTAAAAATGTGGTTGTTTATATTTATGATGCTTTTGGAAATGAAATAAAAAAAATAAAAAGAAAAGATTTCAAAGACGTAACTGCCTATGATGGCTTTTCACTTTATAATGATGGTAGGTATTTGTACTACAAGTACATTCCATTATCTTATCCATACACAATTCAATATATGTATGAAATTAAAAGCGAAAATACAGCAGGAATTCCTAGTTGGCGTGCGATTAATGGGTACAATCAAAGTGTAGCGTTAAGCAAATTTACATTTAGATACCCTTTAGAGGTAAAACTCAATAAAAGTGAATATAATTTCAACGGTTTTGATGTGAAATCAAATGCACTTAATGGTGAAATAAGTTACGAAGTAAAAAATATCCCAGCGATAAAGAAGGAACCTTATGCGCCTTCATTTAGGAAAATCGCTCCTAACGTGCATATAAGTGTAAATAAGTTCAATTTAGAAGGAGTTAAAGGAATTGCAAATAATTGGAAAGAGTTTGGGAAATGGTATTATGATAATTTAATACAAGGCACACAAGAGTTACCAATAGCAACGAAAGAAAAAATAAAAAATTTAACTTCAGGCACTAAGGACACTATTGAAAAAGCGAAAATTATTTATAACTACGTTCAAAATAAAGTTCGTTATATAAGCGTGCAAGTTGGAATAGGTGGATATAAGCCTATGCTAGCAAAAGATGTAGACAGATTAGGATATGGTGATTGCAAAGCGCTAACCAATTACACTTCTGCTTTATTAAATGTTGTTGGAATTAAAACTTATCCTACCTTAATTTATGCCGGAAGAGATGAAAAAAGGAGTGTTGATGCACAGGTAGCTTCTCCTCAAGGAAACCACATGATTTTAAATTTACCTATTAATAATAAAAATATTTGGTTAGAATGTACAAGTCAAAAATCTCCTTTTGGAGAAATAGGAGGTTTTACCGATGATAGAGATGCTTTAGTATTAACTCCAAATGGAGGAGAAGTAAAACATACCAGAGTATATAAAGCAGAGGATAATTTACAACAAACCAAAGGGAGTATGGTTATTAATGAAAAAGGAGCGCTTAAAGCACAATTAACCATTAAATCTACTGGAACTCAATACGATTATCATTTAGGTAAGTATGATGGAGAAACTCCTAAAGAATTAGACGTTTCTTTAAAAAAATACTTTTCAGACATAAACAATATACGTTTTTCAAAAGTAGAAGTAGCTAATAAAAAAAAGGAAGCGATTTATAAAGAAGATATAGCTTTTGAAGCATCTGATTATGCTTCGTTTACAGATAATCAAATGTTAATAAAAGTAAATGCATTTAACCGAAAATCGTATGTTCCAAAACGAATACGAAACAGAAAATTACCATTTGAAATTACCCATGGTTATAAGGATGTAGATTCTATTAATTTGCAACTTCCTAAAGCATTAAAAGTAAATTATATTCCTGAAAAAGAAGAGCTAAAAAACGAATTTGGAGAATACGTTATGGAATTAAAAAAAATAGATGAAACTCACTATCTATATGTTAGAAAGTTGAAAATAATAGGAGGATTATTTCCAAAAGAAAAGTACGATTCCTATAGAAAATTTATAAGACAAATACGAAAGTATGATAATACCAAAATAATTTTAAATAAATAAAAATAGATATGCAAAAGATAATATTTACCTTAATTTTATTCATCCTTAGTCAATTTGTTATTTCACAAAATTACAAAGTTGGAAAAATTTCTAAAAGCGAATTACAAGAAAAAGTTTACCCTTTAGACTCTTCAGCAAATGCAGCTTTTTTATATAAAAAAAGAAATACTTATTTTAAATATGTTCAAAATGAAGGATTCAAAGTAATTACGGAAATTCAAGAACGAATTAAAATATATAACCATGAAGGATATAAATGGGCTACTAAAGCAATAAGTTATTACAATCCTTCCATGAATGCAGAAAGAGTAACTATTTCAAATGCTAAAACGTATAGTTTAAAAGATGGAAAAATAGAAAGTTACAAACTTAAAAGGGATGCTGTTTTTGATGTAAAAGAAAATAAATACTGGGCCACCAAAAAATTTACGATGCCAAATATTAATGATGGCTGTGTGGTAGAATGGACGTATAGAATTACTTCACCATATACTAGTATTGATGCAGTGCAGCTTCAATATGAAATTCCTATTAAAAAAATTAGTTGTAAAATTGAAATTCCAGAATACTATGTGTATAGCATTAAGGAAACGGGTTATTTGCCTATAAATATTCAAAAATTACAAAAAAATAAAACTATTGTAATAAAAGATAAGACAAGATCAGGAGGTAAAGTAGTCAAAACGTATTATTCAACCAATAATATAAATTATATTTCAAATACTACTGTAATAGATAATTCAAATGTTCCAGCCTTACTAAAAGAACCTTATGTTAATAATATAGATAATTATAAATCGGCTATCCATTATGAACTAGCTACAACAAAGTGGCCGAATAAACCATTAAAAAATTACACGCAAAGTTGGGAAGATGTAGCAAAAACAATTAGTAAAAACAGTGAGTTTGGAGGTGAACTTAAAAAAACGTCCTATTTTAAAGACGATTTAGAAAAATTAAGAGAGAAATTCCCTAATAAAAATAAGTTGATGCTTGCTATTTTTGAATTTGTTAAACATAAAGTGAAATGGAATAATACTTATGGAAAGTATAGTTATAATGGCGTTAGAACTGCTTATAAAAAAGGAGAAGGAAGTGTAGCAGATATAAATTTAGTACTAGTTGCAATGTTTAGAGAAGCAGGCATACAGGCAAACCCGATTATATTAAGTACTCGTTCGCATGGAATTCCAATTTTTCCAACTTTAAAAGGATTTAATTATGTAATTGCTGGTGTTGAGGTTGAAAATAATGTGCTGCTTTTTGATGCTACAGAAGAAAATAGTATTCCTAACATTTTGCCAGTTAGAGATTTAAATTGGAGAGGTAGAATAATAAGAGATAATGGAAGTTCAACTTGGGTTAATTTAATTACACAACCTGCCAAATCAAACACTACGGTGCAAGTTACCATAAATGAAGATGGAGAGGTAGAAGGTCTAGAAAGAGCACAATACATGAATTATGAAGCTTATTATTTCAGAAATAAATACGGAAAAGTAAAAGACGAAGATATAATTGGCAAAATGGAAGAGGAGAATGGCAATATTGAAATTTCTGATTTTAAAATAATGAATAAGAATAATCTGTATAAGCCAGCTACTATTATGTATAAATTTGATTCAGAAGAATTATTGGATGTAGTAGGCGATAAAATTTATTTTAAACCTTTGCTTTTTCTGTCAGAAACCAAAAACCCTTTTAAACTTGAAACAAGAGATTACCCTATTGATTTTGGGATGCCAAATGATAATAGAAAAGTAGTTAGTATAACAATACCTGGAGGTTATGCTATTGAATCAATGCCTGAAAGTTTTGCTATTGGGCTTCCTGATAATTTGGGAGTATATAAATTTTCGGTAACTAATACAGGTAATAAAATAAATGTTATTTCATTGTTTAAAATTAACACATCAATTATTCCTACAACGTATTATCCTCAAATTAAAGAATTTTACAAACAAATGATTGCTAAAAATTTAGAACAAATTGTATTAAAAAAAGCTTAATTTTTTTGCAATAACTTTACTGTAAACACCTAATTTTAATTAGGTGTTTTTTTGTATCATTGTTATAACTAAAAAAATAAAAAACTATATTATGAAGACTGCATTAAAAAAAGTTATGCTAAGCACATGTTTAGTATTGGTAAGTGTCTCTTTTTTTGCCCAATCTAATAGTACATATACCATAGATAAAGTAAATTCTATTATTCATTGGAAAGGGTTTAAACCATTAGGTTCACAAGCAGGAACTATAAAACTATTAAGTGGCTCAATAAATATTGAAAATAATCAAATAACAGGCGGAAAATTTGTTGCAGATATGACTACACTTAAGGATAATAATGGTAGTGAAAGATTAGAAAATCATCTAAAATCTATAGATTTTTTTGATACAGAAAAATATCCAACTTCCAGTTTTACCATAAAAAATATTAGAAATTCTAAAGATGGAACTTTTTTAATTGGAGATTTAAACATAAAAAATACCATAAAAGAAGTTGCTATTCCTGCTACTATAGTAATTAGTTCTAATACCATTAAAATTAGTACAAAAACTATAAAAATAAACAGAGCAGAATTTAATATAAAGTATAAGTCAAAATCTTTTTTTGATAATTTAAAAGATAAATTTATTGAGGATGATTTTGATTTACAGGTAGATATAGTTGGGACTAATTAATTTTTAAAACCGCATTACTTTTTGTGGCTGAAAGTATAAAAGTACTTTGCACATTAGCCACAGAATCTAAAACCGATAATTTATTTTTTAAGAAAAACTGATAACTTTTCATGTCTTTTACAATTACTTTTAACAAGTAATCGTAGTTGCCAGCTACGTGAAAACATTCCATAACCTCACTCATTCGTAAAACTGCTAATTCAAATTTATTTATTAATTCATTTGAATGTACTTGAAGTGAAACTTGGCAAAAAACTTCAATATTAAAACCAACCTTAGCCTTATTTATTACAGCAATATATTTTTCAATTATGCCTAATTTTTCTAGTCGTTTTATACGTTCGTAGGTTGGTGTTTGAGTTAATCCTACCTTTAAAGCAATTTCTTTAATGTTGGTTTTTGAATTTAATTGTAGGATGTTTAAAATAGTTAAGTCAATTGCATCAAAAGAAATCATAAATAGGAAATTTTTCTAAAAGTATAAATTATTTTCAATAAATAAAGAAAATAATATGGTTAAATAAATATTATATAGAAAATAACACTAAAAATATAAATTTATTCAGTTTAATACCTTGTAATGTTGTAATTTTATAATAAAAATAATAGTAATTATGAGCAATAAACCAGCCAATAAAATCCAAGATTTACAGTATTTTGGAGAATTCGGAGGTGTAAATCCTTCAATTTCAGATTCAGCAACGTACACGTTTTTACACGCAAAAACTATGCTCGACACCTTTGAAGGTCACGCAGAAGGTTGCTATTTATATTCTCGTCATTCAAGTCCAAGTAATTTATATTTAGGGGAAGCTTTAGCTGCTATGGAAGGAACAGAAACAGCAAATGTAGCTGCTTCAGGCATGGGAGCTATAACTTCGGTATTATTGCAAATTTGTGGTGCAGGAGATCATATAGTTTCAAGTAGAACTATTTATGGAGGAACGTATGCTTTTATGAAAAATTTTGCTCCAAAGCTAAATATTACTACTTCTTTTGTAGACATAACTTCCTTAGAAAGTGTTGAAGCTGCAATAACAGCAAATACTAAAATAATTTATTGCGAGCTAGAAAGTAATCCATTATTAGAAATTGCAAATGTGCCTGAATTAGCAAAAATTGCTAAAAAGCACAATGTTAAATTGGTAGTAGACAATACATTTACTCCTTTAATTTTTACACCTAAAAATTTAGGAGCAGATGTAACTATTCATAGTTTAACTAAATTTATAAATGGTACTAACGATACTGTTGGAGGTGTAGTTTGCGGAAGTCAAGAATTTATTAACGATTTACGAAGTGTAAACGACGGTGCAGCTATGTTATTAGGACCAGTGATGGATAGTTTACGTGCTGCCAGTGTTCTTAAAAACTTAAGAACGTTACATATTAGAATGAAAAAACATAGTGAAAATGCTATGTACTTAGCAGAACATTTTGAAAAGGATGGATTAAAAGTGGTATATCCAGGTTTAAAAAGCCATAAAGATCATCAACTTTTTAAAACGATGTATAATAAAGAATATGGTTTTGGAGGGATTATGACGATTGATGTTGGAACTATTGAAAAAGCTAATGAACTTATGGAACTAATGCAAAAAGAAAATTTAGGTTACTTAGCAGTTAGTTTAGGATTCTACAAAACATTATTTAGTGCTTCAGGTACTAGTACTTCTTCTGAAATACCTGAGGAAGAGCAAGTTAAAATGGGCCTTTCAAATGGTATTATTCGTTTTTCTATTGGATTAGATAATGACATTGAAAGAACCTACCAATCTATGAAAGATTGTATGAAAAAGGTTGGTGTTTTAAATACAAAACAAGAAAGTGTTTTATAATTAATAATAACCTGTTTAGGGTTAAGCCTTACTCAATTTTGAGTAAGGTTTTTTTTTGCATAACCTTCTATTTTTATGTATCATTACATTTCTAAATTAAAACTATGCCTAAAAACGATAACCTTACCCAATTTAAAGCGGGAGATATAACTATTGTTGAAAATAAAGAATTAAATATTTGGAAAGCGTTATTGCCAGTATTTGTATTAGTAGCTTTATTAGCTTTTAATGTTTTTGTATATGGCGACGATGCTTTAAGTGGAAGTAATCAATTTATTTTATTAATGGGAGCTGCAGTAGCTGCAATGATTGGTTTTACAAATAAAGTTTCCTATAAATTAATGATAGAGGAAGTTGCTGAAAATGTAAAATCCACAACAGGTGCTATATTAATATTATTAATGGTTGGTGCATTAGCAGGTACTTGGCTAATAAGTGGGGTAATACCTTCTATGATTTATTATGGATTACAAATTTTAAGTCCTACAATTTTTTTAGCAGCTTCTTTAATAATTTGTGTAATCGTTTCTACGGCAACTGGCAGTAGTTGGACTACATCTGCAACTATGGGAATAGCACTAATGGGTATTGGAAGTGCTTTAGGAGTTCCTCCAGGAATGACTGCCGGAGCTGTTTTATCTGGCGCTTATTTTGGCGATAAAATGTCTCCTTTATCCGATACTACAAATCTTGCGCCAGCAATGGCTGGAGGCGATATATTTGAACATATAAAATACATGACCATTACTACGGTTCCAACCATTACAATAACCTTAATAGTTTTTATAATTTTAGGTTTTACAATTGATACAGTTGGTACTACTAATACACAAGAAATGCTAACCGGAATTAAAGCTTCATTTCATGTTACTCCTTGGCTTTTTGTAGTTCCGTTGGTAGTTATAATTTTAATTGTAAAAAAAACATCTCCTTTAATTGCTTTAATTATAGGTACATTACTAGGAGGTTTATTCGCTATTATTTTTCAAAGTGCAATTATTTGGAATCAAGGTTTACGATATCAGGTAACTAAAGTTCCTGAGAAATACTCGAAGATGGTTACTTGGGATAACGTAACTAATAATCATTATCAAACACCAGGAACTTATAAATTAGTTACAAAAGCAGACAATATTACGTTACAAAATCCTGTATTATTTACCTTACCAAAGTCTAATAAAAAAGTAAGCCAAATATTTAAAGGAAGCACCACTATTTTAGAAGATGGAAAAGTTGTTGGGGAATTAAAGGTTACTGCAAAGCCAACTTCATTTTTTACCACGGCTTATTTTGCGGTAATGAATGCGATGACAGTGCCGACCTCTATAGATACCAAAAGCAAAAAATTAAACGATTTATTTTCGGCAAAAGGAATGGGAGGAATGTTAGGCACTATTTGGCTTATTTTATGTGCTATGACTTTTGGAGGGGTTATGGATGCTATAGGAGCTTTAGCTAAAATAAGTAGTGCTATTTTAAATTTATTCGACTCTATTTTTGGTCTTTTTGCAAGTACGGTATTCAGTTGTATTGCGTTAAATGTAACCGCATCCGATCAGTATTTAGCAATTGTTGTGCCAGGTAAAATGTATGCGAAAGCTTTTAAAGATAAAGGTTTGGCACCAGAAAATTTGAGTAGAACTTTAGAGGATGCAGGAACGGTAACTTCAACATTAGTACCTTGGAACACAGGCGGAGCATATCAGTCTGGAGTTTTAGGGGTTAGTGTTCATGAATATTTTATATATGCAATATTTAATTGGCTAAGTCCAATTATGACTTTAATATTTGCAGCGTTTAAAATAAAAATTAAAAAGCTAGTTACTAAATAAAGAAATTCCAAACTAATCCAAACCTAACGGTTAAATCACGGTATGGATAATTTGGTGCAGAATAATAATTTCTTCCAGTAAAACTTGCGCTAAAATTTTCAACTTTTAAAAACAATCTGGTTCTTTTAATTTGAGCATTAGCAAAAAAATCGAGTATAGGATAGTTACCTATTTGCGAGTTGTTTTGTAAAACAAATTCACTTAATAACGGATTATAAGCGTTTGCTTTAAATGCAGAAAAATACTTAATAGTAACACCAGTTTGTAAATACATAGGTTTACCTTTAAATACAAAGGAAGAATAATACAAGGAGTTACGAGTTATAATGTCTGGAACTCTAAAAAAATCAGCGCCATTAATAACCTTTTGATATAATATGGTATTGGTAAGAGTAAACTTTTTATAATGAAGTGATTTTTCTGCTTTCACTCTAAAATAATTTAAAGTTTTGGAAGTTTGTGTTGGTTTTGAATTTTCATCAAAATACGTATAATTATTTACTGAATTATAACTGGCTTTAGCCATTCCCCATTTATTTGAATTTATTTCAAAACCAAGAGTTGCATATTTTTCATTACTAAAGTTATTTGCCCAATTGTAATCTTTATAATCACTTTGGTATAACTGTTTATTAAAATTAGGTTCTTTTGAAGCGTAATTTACAAAGCCCTGAATGTTTAAAATACTATCTTTTTTAAAAGATGCTTCGGCGTATAAAGAGCTTCCAGTTATATTTCCTGTGAGGATAGAAGAAGCTTTAGCTTTAAGATATACGTTGCCAAAATTAGTATTCCAATCTGCTGCTAATGCCACTGCATTTCCTTTTAAATGGTTTGGAATAGTAAAGTTATTCAAATATAAAACACTGTTATAGTGATAGTTGTAGTTGAAATTAGAAATACTAGTTTTTAATTTTCCTAAATATGGTAAAGTGAACAGTGCATATAAACTACTTATACTTTTTTGATATGAAGTATGATCTGCTATGGTACTTGAGTAAGAGTCTCCAAAAATAGAAGCAACACTAGTTTGATTAAAACGATAATGTTTGGTTTCGTATAAAAAGGTAGCCCCAATTTTTAAACTAGTTTCTGGTTTTGATTTAACGGAAGTAGAATCTTTTTTTTGAGTTTGTGCGATGCTTTTTTTAGCTAAAGAACCCTTTAATTCTTTCTTAATAATATTAATGGAATCCTTTTTTGCTGCTATTTTATCTTTACGTTTTATGCCAGAATTTGGTAAAGCAGCTTTATTTAGTGGTGGCTTTTTGGTTTTAGATTTTTTAACAACCGCTTCTTTTTTGTTTGTAAATAAAGCGTATGATTGGTCTATATAATAGCGTTTTCCTTCAAATAAATTATCAGCATTGGTATAATTTACATCCAATCGTTCTCTTTTAATATAATTAGGATCATTATTCTCAAAATAGATAATAGATTGGTCTGTTAAACCGCCATTTTCTTGGTTAGAAAAATCAAAGGAATAAAAATGACCTTTAAGAAAATAGCGCTTGTTTTTAGTGTGATAATTAAAAGAAGTTCTAAAATTACCGTGACTTGCCAGTGTATTTCTATATCTGCCTAAAGACCGTAAACCTTTATAGCCAATGGCAATATTAAATTGTTTGGAAGTGTTTAAAGTTAAAAAAGCATCGAGTACTTGTCCTTGCTGCAAACCAGTTCTGTACATTAGTTCAGAAGTTGGAGTTGGAACATAATAATACTTAATATCATTTAAGTTGTAGTAATTAAATTGTTTTGCTGAAAATCCAACATCTGGTAAGTTACTTTCATTCTCAAAAGAATAAGCTAGGGTAGAATAAGTTTCGCCTTGATTATGAAAGGGTAGCAATTCAAAATTATCTTTTCGAGTATAATTAAATTTATAATCTTTTTTAATAGTTAATGTGGTGTCAATTATAGTAGTATCATTATTAATAGAAATAATTTTATAATCTTTATAATTGGTTTTACCACTTAGTTCAATTTTAACTTCTTTATTAAATGAGGTGCTATCTTTTGAAAACGGATCATTATCTCTATTAGGTCTCATAATTTGCGCATGCAAAGTTGTAAAAGCAAAAATTCCAAAAAAGAAAACTAAAATTAATTTTTTCATATAAAGGTTTAATTCGCAAAGGTAAAATATTTGAACGAATTGAACCATAGTATATTTTGTTGTCAACTTAAAAAGAAAGCCCTTTTTTTTAATTGTATTTTAAAATAGTTATAGAATAAGGTTTAAAATTAAATATGTTTTCTAAATTTGAAATATGGCACTTAAAAAATACTATTTAAAAAATTGTTTAGAAGCAGGAACTGATGAAGCGGGTAGAGGTTGCTTAGCAGGTCCAGTGGTTGCTGCAGCAGTAATATTACCACCAAATTTTAAGCATCTATTATTAAACGATTCTAAACAATTAACTGAAAAAAAACGTTTAGAATTAAGACCTTTTATTGAAGAAAATGCGTTGGCATATTCGGTATCGTTTGTATTTGAAAACAAAATTGATGAAATTAATATTTTGCAAGCATCTATTTTGGCTATGCATCAATCCATAGATAAATTATCTGTAGTACCCGAACATATTATTGTAGATGGAAACAAATTTAATCCGTATAAAAATATAGCGTTTACAACTATTGTTAAAGGAGATGCAAAATACATGAGCATTGCAGCAGCATCTGTATTGGCAAAAACGTATAGAGATGATTTTATGTGTAAAATTCATAAAGAATTCCCAGAGTATCAATGGCATAAAAATAAAGGCTATCCAACTAAAAAACACCGAAGTGTTATTGCTACTTTAGGCGCAACAAAATACCATAGAAAAACGTTTAAATTATTGCCAGATCAATTAAAATTAGCATTATAATTTGGTGTAATTTAATTGTAAAAGAATACTTTTGTTCGGTAAAAAATTTAAAATATGATTAAAAGAAACCGAGCAGCTATAACTAAATTTATTATTCATAAAGTTGGAAATAAATTTAATTCCGCTACCAATATATTTTCAGAAACTGAACTAACTTTTGATCAAGAAAGTTACGAATTAATGGTTCCTTTTTTATTAAAACCTTTTGTGAATTTAGCGCAAAGTTATCGGTTTAACCATCATGCAAGTATCGATTTAAACGAAATTAATAGTTATGCTACACAAATTTTTAATGACGAAACGGTATTTGTAGAAATTTCCAAACATATAGTTAACCATTTATACGAGCAATCTAATTCTGCACAAATAAAAACAGGCGATGTGCTAATTGCGATTTTTGAAGATGTGGAATATAATGAAGTGTTAACCAATGCTATTGGCATTTTTAAAATTGAAAATAAACTAGATTTTTTTCAAACCTATATGGACAATAACAGTTTTGATGTGGCTGTTCAAAAAGGAATTAGCACTAAAAAATTAGATAAAGGTTGTTTAATAATTAACACTTCTGATGCTGATGGCAAAGTGGTTTTAAGTGTTGATGCTAATAATTACGATGCTAATTATTGGGTAAATCATTTTTTAAATTTAAAATACGCTAATGATAATAATCAGCACACACAAAACTATATTGAAATGTGTAAAGAGTTTTCTGAAGAAATTTTAAAAGATGATTTTGGAATTCAGGAAAAAAATAAGTTTTTGGCAAAAACGGTTGATTTTTTAAAGGAAAACGAAACGGTAAACATTCACGATTTTAAAGATGAAATTTTTGATGATAATGAGAATCAAAAGGAATTATTTGATACTTACAAAAAACAATATGAAGAGGTAAACGACGTATTGGTTAGAAATCAGTTTGCAGTTTCTGAAATTGTTTTGAAAAAGCAAAAACAAAAAATTAAAACGGAAATAAAATTAGATACCAACATACAAATTAAGTTAGATGTTGATGCTCCAGATGCATCTATTGAATATTTGGAAAAAGGATACGACGAGGATAAAAAAATGAAATTTTACAAAGTATATTTTAACGAAGAGGAGTAAAAAGGCCAAAAGGTTAAAGGAAAATTTGGTGCTATTTTAGAAAAGTAGCTTCAAATAATTCTGAAAAGTGTTTCAAAATTTTTGATTTGACTTCTTCTAAAGGAACTTTTCTATTTATTTCCGCTTCTAATGAAGTAACTGCTTTTCCTTTTATTCCACACGGAATAATATTATCAAAATAACCTAAATCTGTAGTTACATTTAAAGCAAATCCGTGCATAGTAACCCAGCGGCTAGATCTTACTCCCATAGCGCAAATTTTACGAGCAAATGGTGTTCCAACTCCTAACCAAACACCTGTTTCCCCTTTACTTCGTTCACTTTCTAAACCGTATTCTGCCAAGGTTTTTATAATTACTTCTTCTAAAAAGCGTAAATATTTATGAATATCTGTAAAAAAGTTATCTAAATCTAAAATAGGATAACCAACAATTTGCCCTGGTCCGTGATAGGTGATATCGCCACCACGATTAATTTTATAAAATGAAGCGCCTTTTGCAGTTAGCTGTTCTTCGGATAATAATAAATTTTGAATATCTCCACTTTTTCCTAAGGTGTAAACATGAGGATGTTCTACAAATAAAAAATAATTGGGAGTAGGTTTTTGAATATCATTTTTGCGATTTTCAATTTTAACATCAATTATTTCTTTGAATAATTTTTCTTGATAATCCCAAGTGTCTTTATAATCTTTTAAACCTAATTCTATAAGTTGAATATTTTTCATTAATTATTGGGGTTATTATTGATAATAAGTGCAGCAATTACGCCAGGAATCCATCCTAAACAAGTTAATATAAACACAATTAAAATAGAACCACAACCTTTATCAATAACTGCTAAAGGAGGGAATATAATACAAAGTAACACTCTAAAACAACCCATATATATTGTTTTATTTTAATTATGGAATTTCAAAGGTCTTAAAAATAAATAAAACCCACAACGTTAACTAATAGAGAGTTGCATTTAGGTAGTTTTTTAGCGTTTATTTAAAAATAAGTTGCCCCACATTTTGCACATCTACATCCACATTTGCTGGATGATTATATGAAATTACATCCCCAACGGAATGGATACTACCAGTTAAGCTTTCTATAGGATAAATAAGCATGTCATTAGAACTAATTTGTCTAACATTTATATTTTTAGCTTTAAAATTTTTGCCTTCAAAACGAGTGTCGCCATCCGAAAAACTGATATCTAGATTATTAGTTGTTCCATCTATATGAAAAGTTGCAATGCCGTTACTCCATATTCTTACTTTATCATTTTCAATAGTTAGGTTAAAATCTCCAATAGATAAATACTTCCGTTTTTCACCTGAGGACCTTAAGTATAATGATGGATAAGTTAGTGTGTTTGTAGAAGTTATGTTTTGCTCTGATGCATTTCTAATTTCTGTTAAATTAGGAGAGGTAACATATACTTTGGTAATGCCATAATCTCTAAAAAAATTACAAGTGTTATTGTTAATTAGTACTAATTGATTATCTACCACAGAAACACTAATATCTGGCATTAAATTTTTACCAGTTTCCACGATAACTTTTTGAGTTGGACCTTCAGTAATAATTAATTCTATTTTGTCATGAACTACAATTTTGGTAAAGTTGTCTACAGTAAATTCTTTTTGAATTTTTTCTCCAGCGGTTTGCCAACAGTCGCCAGCTTTTTCACTATTACAGCTAATGCTTCCAATTAAAATAAAAATGTAAAGTATTTTTTTCATAAGTACTTTTAAAATTTATAACCTAAACCTATTTCTAAACCTTCTGCTCTAAACAAATTTGCTTTTAAAGTAACTTCGGAAAACAAATGTTTGGATATTTTATACTTAAATCCAAATCGCTCATAAAGTCTGCTTACATAAGGAAACGGATAATAAACATAATATCCTATTTGAGAAACAAAAGCAAAATGATTTTGAGTTAGTTCGTGCCCAATAAAAATTCACACTCTATTATAATCGTTTGCATTATAGTTTTTTCCAGTAGAAATAGCTTCGTCTTTTATATATTCTTTTAAAAATTTAGAATTAAAATAATCCGTACCTAAAGTTATTGTTGAATAACTATTAAGGTATTTGCTTCCATAAAATGTAAAGGTGTAAAAAGGAAATAAGCCACTATCAATAATTAGGGATTCATTATAACCAACTCTAACCAATACATTATAGTTCCATTTATATGATTTTTCTAAAGTTGTTAAAGGTTCAGGTTTTGTATTAGTTGTTGGGTTTTGATATTTTATTCCAAAATGAAGGGAAACGGTATTGATACCTAGATTTGGATTTTTAAATGCAATATTTGAAAAATGTACTAAGCTAACTCCAGAAGACAAGGTTATTTTTTTATTTAAGAAATATCTAAAATAATTTAATTTTAAAAATGCAGTAACTAACAAATGAGAACCCAAAGCAAAATTTTGAGGATTTGTGCTTGCATTATAAGGTTTGTTAGCATAACCTAATCCAAAACCCGTAGTAAGTTTTAGTTTAATTTTATGATTTTGGCGAATAGCATAAGCATAATGTCTATAAGCTCCAACAGCTTCTCCTAAAATAGAAGAATTGTAATTTAAATAAATTAAGGAAAATCCTTTATCAGGATAATTATATAAAGTATTAAACTTGGATTTTTGATTGTTTTGAGTATTTAGTAAAACCATTAACCCATAACTATTTCCTTGAATTGCGTTGTGTAGTGATTTATCGTGTTCGATATTTTTTCCAATAAAAAAATCACTTTCTACGCTTTTAAAAAAAGAAGAATTTTGAGCAAAAATACTTGTGCTTAATAATAAAAAAACTATGTAAGTTATCTGTTTCATATTACATTCTAATTCCAACTCCAAATTCAACAGTTTCAGCATTAGCAGCATGTGCTTTTAAGCGAATACTAGCAAACCATTTTTTATTGAAATATCTTTTTAAACCAAGAGTTTCATAATAAACAGCCTGATATACATAAGGAGATTTTATATAATAGCCTAATTCGGTTTCTATGGATACTTTATTTATAAATAATTCGTGACCAATAAATAATCCAACACGTGAAAATTCATGAGCTTCTTTTAAATGAGAGTAAGGTATAGTTTCATTAATTTTATAAAAATCTTTTACAATTGGTGAAATATATAAATCTAACCCTAACTGTAAAGCAGAAATCCTACTAATTCTTTTATCGGCATAAACAGAAGCTACAAAAAATGGTCTTTGTCCGCTACCAATAATTTCCGATTCATTAATTCCTCCTCGAACAGCTATGTTAAGTTTAATTGGCTCGGTAAATTTCTTTGATTCAGAAGAAGGAATAAAAGAATTATTTTTAAGATTTGGGGTTAAATTATAATTTAAACCTACGGCAAAAGCCCATAAATTAACTCCGGAATTTGGAGATTTTACATTAGAATTAGAAGCGTGAATAAAGGTTAAACCTGCATTAATTCCTATATTTTTAATTAAATTTTCATGCTGGTAGTATAATTTAAAATAAGTGCTCGAATTTAAGCGTGTACCAAACGCAGTATTTTTATTGTTGGTTACTTTGTTGTACGGATGTGTATTGTAAGCTAACCCAATTCCAGCTCTAATAATTAACTGATTTTTATGGAGTCGGTTTAACAAATAAAAATTATAATGTCCATAAATTGCATACAATTTTCCTAAAATTTCAGAGTGGTAATCGTAAAAACCTAAAGAGTAACCAAAATCTGGATAATTAAAATGTTCTTGCCATTTTTCTTCTCCAAAACTTCTTTTATTATAACTTAATATAAAACCAGTTGGGTGTCCTTGTAGAAAAGCTGTTGCATCTGGATTATGTGCAATAATATTTCCATAGATATAATCGGCTTGAATATAAGAGGATTTTGTTTGTGCAAAACTATAAAAACAGCTTAGTAAGGCTAATAGAAAAAATAATTTTTTCATCAATATAAATACAATTAATTAAGTTTAAAATGAATTTGTTCTTTTTTTAAATTTTCTAATAACTCATTAGAAATATTCACTTTAAAACTTCTGCTTGGCATCGTTAATTTTAAATTTTCTTTGGGCTCAAAAATAGTAAATTGAATTGGTTTTTTACCTTCATAATTTTTTAAAACTGTATTTATTTTTTGAATGTTTTCTTTTGTCACGTCGTTGTTTAATAAATTGATAGTCAGTTTTTTAGAAAATTGTTCTAAGATGTCAGATAAAAGTTGAACGTTTGTAAATGAAAGACGAACATCTGTTTTATTCCAACTTGGACGACAACTTATTTTTAAATACAAAAAAGAATTCATTACCAAAAAGTGCCTAAATTTTAAATATTCTTCTCCAAAAATTCTAAAATTGTACGAGCCTGAAAAATCTTCTAAAGTAAACATTGCCCATCCGTTCCCTTTCTGATTAGTTCTATGTTCTATATTAGAAACAATTCCGCCAATAGCAACGTCTTTATTAAGTAAATTTTCTAAATTTTCAAATTCAGAAAGAGGCGTTTTACAATAGGTTTCAATTTCTGTTTTAAAATCATCTAACGGATGTCCAGAAATGTAAATACCAATAACTTCTTTTTCTTTGGATAATTTTTCCATAATTCCCCAGTTCTCACAAAAAGGAATTTCAGGCTCTGGAAATTGAATTTCAGAAGTTTCGCCAAATAAGGAAACTTGAGATGAATTTTTATTTTCCTGATATTTATTTCCAAATCTAATTGCTTTTTCTATAAATGAAATACTGCGTTCATCCTTTAAAAAATATTGAGCTCTGTTGGTATTAGAAAAGGAATCTAAACCTCCTGCCAATACTATGCCGTCAATTGCTCTTTTGGTTACTGTACGTAAATCTACTCTTTTGGTCAAATCAAAAATAGAATTATAATTTCCATTTTCCTTTCGCTCTTCAACAATTGCAGCAACAGCATTTGCGCCAACTCCTTTTATTGCGCCCATTCCAAAACGAACAGCTCCTTGTTGGTTAACCGCAAATTTATAGTACGATTCATTAATATCCGGACCTAAAACTGCTATTCCTGCACGCCTACATTCTTCCATAAAAAAGGTTACCTGTTTTATGTCGTTCATGTTATTTGAAAGTACTGCAGCCATAAATTCTGCAGGATAATGTGCTTTTAAATACGCAGTTTGGTAAGCAATATATGCATAACAGGTTGAATGTGATTTGTTAAAAGCATAAGCGGCAAATGCTTCCCAATCTTTCCAAATTTTTTCTAGTATTTCTTCAGGATGATTATTTGCAATACCTCCTTCTATAAACTTAGGTTTTAGTTTTTCAAGTAAGGCAAAAATCTTTTTTCCCATTGCTTTCCGCAACATATCAGCTTCACCTTTAGTAAAGTTTGCTAATTTTTGAGAAAGTAACATAACTTGTTCTTGGTAAACCGTAACACCATAAGTTTCATTTAAATACTCTTCCATTTCAGGTAAATCGTATTCAATAGCTTCTACGCCGTGTTTACGCATTATAAATAATGGAATATATTCCATTGGACCAGGACGATACAGAGCATTCATAGCAATTAAATCTGCAAATTCCGTTGGTTTTAAAGCTTTTAAATGTTTTTGCATTCCGGGAGATTCATACTGAAAAACACCAACAGTTTCTCCTTTTTGGAATAGTTCAAAAGTTTTAAAATCATCTAAAGGAAAATCATCTGGAATTAATTCTTTTCCATGAATTGCTTTAATAATTTTAATGGTATCTTTTATAAGTGTAAGCGTTTTTAAACCAAGAAAATCCATTTTAAGTAACCCTGCACTTTCTACAACACTGTTATCGTATTGCGTAACGTACATGTCAGAATCTTTAGCAGTAGCAACAGGAATTAAATTGGTAATATCTTCAGGTGTAATGATAACTCCACAAGCGTGAATTCCAGTGTTTCTAACGGTTCCTTCAAGGTTGTGAGCTTGGTTTATGGTACGCGCTTCCAAATCATCTCCTTCCGATAATTTGATTAGCTCAGCAACACAATCATAATCTTCTTTTCGAAGTTCTTTTATTTTAGCTTTGCTTTTTTCATCTTCTCCAAATATGTTTTTTAGTTTAATATTTGGAATAAGTTTTGCAATTCTATCGGCATCAGAAAGAGGTAAATCTAATGCTCTGGCAGTATCTCTAATAGAAGATTTAGCAGCCATGGTACCGTAAGTTACTATTTGTGCAACTTGATTTGCACCATATTTATCAATTACAAAATCTAATACTTTTTGTCTGCCTTCATCGTCAAAATCAATATCAATATCGGGTAAAGACACACGATCAGGATTTAAAAAACGCTCAAAAAGTAGATCGTATTTAATAGGATCAATATTGGTTATCCATAAACAATATGCCACAACAGAACCGGCAGCAGAACCACGTCCAGGACCAACAGAAACTCCCATTTTTCTAGCCTCTAAAATAAAATCCCAAACAATTAAAAAATAGCCTGGATATCCAGTTTTTTTAATGGTTTCTAACTCAAAGTTAATTCGTTCTTCAATTTCTTTGGTAAGATTTTCTCCATATCTTTTTTTAGCACCTTCAAAGGTTAAATGTTTTAAATACGCATTTTCTCCTCTAACGCCATTATCTTTTTCATCGTCAGGATTTATAAATTCCTTTGGAATATTGAATTTTGGAAGTAAAACATCACGTTGTAAGTTATAGATTTCAATTTGATCTATAATTTTTTGAATATTGGTTATAGCATCAGGAATATCTGAAAACAACATTTTCATTGCCTCTTGAGACTTAAAATAATATTCATTATTTGGTAAGCCGTTTCGGTAACCCCGACCTTTACCTTTTGGAGTAGCTAATTTTTCGTTTTCCTTTACACATAATAAAATGTCGTGCGCTTCAGCATCTTCTTTTTTTGTGTAAAAAGTATCGTTAGTGGCAATTAATTTTACGTGATGTTTTTTTGAAAATTGAATAAGCACCTCATTAACGTGATTTTCATTTTCTTGATGGTGACGCATTATTTCTAAATAGAAATCAGAACCAAATTGTTCTTTCCACCATAATAAAGCTTCTTCAGCTTGATTTTCGCCAATATTTAGAATTTTACTAGGGATTTCTCCATTTAAATTTCCAGATAATACAATTAAATCCTCTTTGTATTGTGCTACTATTTTTTTATCAATTCTAGGAACATAATAAAATCCTTCGGTGTGAGAAAGTGAAGACATCTTAGCTAAATTGTGATATCCATTTCTATTTTTAGCTAAAAATACAACTTGATATCCATTGTCTTTATGTGTTCTGTCTAAATGATTTTCACAAACATAAAATTCACAACCAACAATTGGTGTAATAGGTTTTTTTTCTTTTTCTTCTTCGGATTTAGTTTCATTAAATTTAGCTACAGAATTATTATAATTTATAGCATCTCTAATAAAATAGTAAGAACTCATCATATTGCCAACATCTGTAATAGCAACTGCTGGCATATTAAATTCAGTAGCGGCATTTATTAATTGTTGAACATTAGAAGTGGATTGAAGAATTGAAAATTGAGAATGACAGTGTAAATGAGCAAAGGAAGCATCTTTAAATTCATCGCTAAGTTTAATATTTTTAGCAGTAGCGTTAGATTTTTCCTGAGTGTCTTCTTTTAATTTTTTACTAGCTTTTTTAAGGTTAACATGTTTAAGACCTACAACTTTAATAGGTGTTGGATTTTTAGCAGTAAACTTTTCAAAATAGTCATTGCCTACTTTAAGTTCTTCAGTAGTAAATGCTTTTTGACGAATTAACTCTAAAAAGCATCTTGTAGTTGCTTCAACATCGGCTGTAGCATTATGAGCTTCGGCAAAAGGTGCATTAAATAAATGTTGATGTAGTTCGGTTAATGTTGGAAGTTTAAATTTTCCATACCTACCACCAGGTATTTGACACATACTTGCTGTAACCTCCGTACAAGTATCTAGAACTGGCATTTCATTTAAAGAAGTACTAATTTCAGTTCTAACATACTCGGAGCCCATAATATTAAGGTCAAATTTTACATTTTGACCAACTATGAATTTTGCTTTTGAAATAGCTTCATTAAAAATTTCTAAAACGGTAGTTAGCTCTTCTCCATTTTCAGTAGCTAGTTGCGTTGAAATACCATGAATTTGTTCGGCATCATAAGGAATATTAAACCCATCTGGTTTTATTAAAAAGTCTTGATGTTCAATTAAAGTCCCAAACTCATCATGCAATTGCCATGCTATTTGAATACATCTAGGCCAATTATCAGTGTCTGTAATTGGAGCATTCCAACGTTTAGGTAAACCAGTAGTTTCAGTATCAAATATTAAAAACATGTAGTGCGTATTTCGTAAAAAAATGAGATTTTAAAAATAGGAATTTAATAAGTGTTAGACTTTTAAAACTCTTAATTTTTATTAACAATCTAAAAACAAGGTGTCTTTTAAATGTGTTTTTTAAGTTTAATTTTATTTTAAAAAGTCACCTAAAAATAAATAATATTAAAACCTAACAATAATCATATTTTATGACTTTTATAACCGTTAACTTTATAGTATCGAGTTAATTTTAGACTAGAAATTATGGTAAAACTTGATTTAAATAGTTTTAAAAACACAGATTATAATGGTGTTGTAAAACATGAAGGAATAATTTCTAAAATTTCAAAAAATAAAGTTACCGTTTCTTTATTTGGAAATGCAAATTGTGAAACTTGTAATGCAAAAGGAGCGTGTGGAGCTTCAGAATCAAAAGTAAAAGAAATAGAAATTTTTGATGTAAATAATTCGTATCAACTTCAGGAAACAGTAAATGTAATTTTAAAAAAAGAATTGGGATTAAAAGCTGTTTTTTTTGCATATGTTTTTCCATTTATACTTATGTTTTTCACTTTAATAATTTCTATACCATTTTTTAAAGAGTGGATTGCAGGTTTACTATCAATTTTAGTTTTAATTCCTTATTACTTAATTATTTATTTAATGAAAAATCCATTGGAAAAGATGTTTAAAATTTCAATAATAAAAATAAATTAGATTGACAGTTTCTGTTTTATATAGTGTTTTGTTATTAGCTTCTTTAGGTATTATTGCAGCAGTGGTTTTGTATGTGGTTTCTAAAAAATTTTATGTTTATGAAAATCCTTTGATAGCTGAAGTAGAAGAATTATTGCCTTCTGCAAATTGTGGTGGATGTGGTTCTCCTGGATGTAAATCCTTTGCAGAAAAACTAGTAAATATAGATGATATTTCCGATTTATTTTGTCCAGTTGGAGGCAATGATGTTATGAAATTGGTAGCTGATACTTTAGGGAAAGAAGTGGCAGAAAAAGATCCAACTGTCGCTGTTATACGATGTCAGGGGAACTGTGAGGTTAGGAAAAAAACATCCGAATATCAGGGTCCAAAAACTTGCGCAATTTCTGCTATGATTTACAGCGGAGAAACAGATTGTCAATATGGTTGTTTAGGAGATGGCGATTGTGTAGATGCCTGTAAGTTTGATGCTATGTATATGGATGAAGAAAATGGCTTGCCTATTATTATTTCGGATAAATGTACTTCTTGTGGTGCTTGTGTTGATGCTTGCCCTAGAGATATTATAGAAATGCGTCCAAAAAACAAACGTGATTTGAAAATTTTTGTAGGATGTTTAAATGAAGATAAAGCAGGTATTGCAAAAAAAGCTTGTGATGTAGCTTGTATTGGCTGTTCAAAATGTGAAGATATATGCCCAAAAGATGCAATTATTATGGTAAATAATTTAGCATATATAGATCCTGTGCTTTGTACTTTATGTAGAAAATGTGTTCCAGTATGTCCAACACATTCCATTATTGAAACCAATTTTCCGCCAAGAAAAGAAAAAATTGAAGTTAAAAAAGTAGTAGAAAATGTTGAATCCGTAAAACTTCAAAATAATGCTTAAAACATTTCCTAAAGGCGGTATTCATCCCCCTGAAAATAAAATAACTTCAACCAAAGAAATAAAGCGAATGTCTTTGCCAAAAGTTGTGTATGTTCCTATATCACAACACATTGGTATTCCTTCTGAAGTTATAGTGGAAGTAAAAGAAAAAGTTCAAAAAGGACAGATTATAGCTAAATCTGGCGGATTTGTTTCTTCAAATATACATTCTCCAGTTACAGGTACAGTAACCAAATTGGATAAAATTATTGATTCTAGTGGTTATAAAAAACAATGTATTGTAATTAGAACAGATATAAAAGATTCTTCAAATTTAGAAGAAATTGAATATCCTCTAAAAGAAAAAATAACGTTAATTCCAAAAGAAATTTTACAGCGAATTTCAGATTATGGTATTGTAGGTTTGGGCGGAGCAACGTTTCCTTCTCATGTAAAGTTGAGTGTGAAAGAAGATAAAAAAATAGATTGCTTGGTGGTTAATGGTGTGGAGTGCGAGCCTTATTTAACTGCAGATCATAGATTGATGTTAGAAAAGACAAAAGAAATTGTAGTTGGCATTAAAATTTTAATGTATGCTTTACCTGTGGTTAAGGTAATTATTGGAATTGAAAACAATAAAAAGAACGCAATTCAAGCTTTTTTAAAAGCTACAAAAAACGAAAAAAATATACACGTAGCAGCATTAAAAGTTAAGTATCCGCAAGGAAGCGAAAAACAATTGGTAAAAGCATTGCTAAAAAGAGAAGTTCCTAAAAATGGTTTGCCACTTGATGTGGGGGTAATTGTACATAATGTAGGAACTATTTTTGCTATTTACCAAGCAGTACAAAACAATTTACCTTTAACGGAAAGAGTAGTTACTGTAACAGGAAAAAAACTAGAAAATGCGTCTAATTATTGGGTAAAAATAGGAACTCCAATTACAGATTTAATTAATGAAGTTGGTGGTTTTCCAGAAGGAACTCGTAAACTGGTTAATGGAGGTCCAATGATGGGTAAAGCTATTAAAAATACAGATGTGCCAATTACTAAAGGAACTTCGGGTATTTTGGTTATTTCTGAAGATGAAGCAAGTAGAGGTGAACAGCAAAATTGTATTCGTTGTGGAGAATGTGTTTATGTGTGTCCTATGGGATTAGAACCTCATTTATTAATGAATTTATCTGAAAAAGGATTATATGAAAAAGCTTTTTCAGAAGATATTTTAACTTGTATAGAATGTGGTTCTTGTAGTTATATATGCCCATCACATAGACCGTTATTAGATTTCATCAGGTTTGGAAAAAATATCGTTAAAAATTTACAAAACGCCAAAAATTAAAAATGAGTAATCCACCTATTATAGTTTCAGCTTCACCGCATATACATTCTGAGAAATCATTAAAAAAAATAATGTACGATGTGGTTATAGCTTTAGTTCCTGCTTTTTTAGTTTCCTTGTATGTGTTTGGAATTGAAGCATTTATTGTTACTACTGTTGCTGTAATTTCTTGTTTGTTATTTGAATATTTAATACAGAAATATTTGTTAAAAACAAGGGTAACTATTAATGATGGTTCAGCATTAATAACAGGAATTTTATTAGCCTTTAATTTGCCTTCTGGGTTGCCAATTTGGATGGTTGTTATTGGAAGTTTATTTGCTATTGGAGTTGTAAAAATGTCGTTTGGAGGATTAGGTTTTAATATTTTTAATCCAGCTTTAGCGGGAAGAGTTTTTTTATTGATTTCTTTTCCTGTGCAAATGACCATGTGGCCAACTGCCGTTGAAAATAATACTGCAATGGTAGATGCAGTTACAGGAGCAACACCTTTAGGAATTATAAAAGAGGGCGTAATGTATGGAGATACCATAACGAGTTTAAGTTCTAAAATACCTTCAACTATGGACATGTTGTTTGGAATTACAGGAGGTTCGTTAGGAGAAATGTCAGCATTAGCATTGTTAATTGGCGGAGCTTATCTTTTATACAAACAAGTAATATCGTGGCATATTCCAATAACCATGTTGATAACAATTGGTATAATGACCGGTATATTTTGGTTAATAAACCCTGAGCACTATGCAAATCCATTAATTCATTTGTTATCAGGAGGAGCTATTTTAGGAGCCTTTTTTATGGCAACAGATTTAGTTACTAGCCCAATGACCAAAAAAGGGATGTTTGTTTTTGCTGTTGGAATAGGAATAATTACAGTAGTAATTAGACTTTTTGGTGCTTACCCAGAAGGAGTTTCTTTTGCAATATTAATAATGAATGCATTTGTGCCACTAATTAACAGCTATTTTAAACCACGTCGTTTTGGAACTGCAATAAAATCTAAAATCATGTAATTATGAGCAAAAAAGAATCAACATTTATAAATATGGTGGTATCTCTTTTGGTAATCACTATAATTTCAGGTTTTTTATTAGGATATGTTAACCATTTAACAATTAAGCCAAAAGCAAAGGCTAGATTACAAAAAAAGGTTGATGCATTAAAAATAGTACTTCCTGAGTTTGATAATAATCCTGTTGAAAATATCAAAAAGATAAAATCAGAGAAATCTAAAGATAGTATTGAAATATATACAGCATATTTAAATAAAACTATAGTAGGTACTGCAATAACAAGTTCTTCGGAAAAAGGATTTAATGGTTTAGTAAAATTGATGGTTGGTTTTAAGCCTAATGGAAACATACAAAATATTCAAATATTAGATCAAAAAGAAACACCGGGATTGGGAACAAAAATGAAAGGAGATAATTTTCTAAAACAATTTAGAGGTAAAAATCCTTCGACCTATAAATTAAAAGTAAAAAAGGATGGAGGAGATATTGATGCTTTAACTGGAGCTACAATTAGTTCTAGAGCATTTGCTGAATCGGTTCAATTGGCTTATGATGAATTTGTAAAAGTAAAAAAGCCAACTAAAACAACTGAAAATTAAGAATTATGGCTGGTACAATAAATCAAAAGCAAAATTTCTTAAAAGGAATTGTTAAAGAAAATCCAATATTTGTAATGTTATTGGGTATGTGTCCAACTTTAGGAGTTACTACATCGGCATTCAATGGTTTAGGAATGGGAGTAGCAACATTGTTTGTGCTGTTAATGTCAAATATTGTAGTTTCATTAGTAAAAAATCAAATACCAAATAAAGTTCGCATCCCCGCATTTATAATTATTATCGCATCATTTGTAACCGTTGTTGAAATGGTATTAGAAGCATTTGTTCCATTTTTGTATGAACAATTAGGAATATTTATTCCGTTAATTGTTGTTAACTGTTTAATATTAGGTAGAGCAGAAGCATTTGCGTCCAAAAATAATGCTTTGTCCTCCATTATTGACGCTTTGGGTATGGGAATTGGATTTATAATAGCACTCACAATTTTAGGAGCTACACGTGAAATGTTAGGAAATGGAAGTGTATTTGATTTTAAAATTTTTTCAGAAAATGCAAATACTTTTATAGTTTTTATATTACCTCCAGGAGCTTTTATTGCCTTGGCATATTTGACAGTTTTATTTAATAAGGTAACCTCTAAAATAGTAGGATAATGGAATATATTGTAATACTAATAGCCGCAGTTTTTGTTAATAACATTGTTTTATCACAGTTTTTAGGAATTTGCCCATTTTTAGGAGTTTCTAATAAAGTTTCAACTTCTGTAGGAATGTCTGGCGCAGTTTTATTTGTAATGACAATTGCTACAACAGCAACCTATTTGTTATATGAATATATATTAGTTCCGGCTGGTTTGGATTATTTAAAAACAATTACCTTTATTTTGGTTATTGCCGCATTGGTACAAATGGTTGAAATAATTTTAAAGAGAGTAAGTCCACCATTATATCAGGCATTAGGAGTGTTTTTACCATTAATTACCACTAATTGTGCTGTATTAGGAGTAGCAATTTTAGCATTAGGATTAGAAAATGGTAGTTTATTAAAAGCAGTGTTTTTTGCAATAGCAAATTCCATAGGATTTGCTTTAGCGCTTATTTTATTTGCAAGTATTAGAGAACATTTAGAATTGGCAAATATTCCAAAAGGGATGAAAGGAGTACCAATTAATTTATTGGTTGCAGGGCTTTTATCACTTGCTTTTTTAGGTTTTACAGGTTTAGTGTAAAATATACTGAAATTGAGTGTGTTATTTCAAAAAAAACTCACTATCTTTGCGCACTTAAAAATTAATAACCAAGGTCGAGAACCTTAAAAATTAAAACAAAATGCCAGTAAAAATTAGATTACAAAGACACGGTAAAAAAGGAAAACCATTTTATTGGATTGTAGCTGCAGATGTACGCTCAAAAAGAGATGGTAAGTATTTAGAAAAAATTGGAACTTATAACCCAAATACAAATCCGGCTTCTATTGATTTAGATGTTGATGGAGCTGTAAAATGGTTACAAAACGGTGCACAACCAACAGATACTGCAAAAGCAATTTTATCTTATAAAGGTGCAATGCTTAAAAATCATTTAGTTGGAGGAGTAAGAAAAGGAGCTTTAACTGAAGAGCAAGCTGAAGAAAAATTTAAAGCTTGGTTAGAAGAGAAAGAAGCAAAAATTCAAGCTAAAAAAGATGGTTTATCTAAAGCTGAAGCAGACGCAAAAGCAGAAGCTTTAAAAGCAGAAGCTAAAATAAACGAAGAACGTTTAGCTTCCGCTAAAGAAGCTGAAGAAGCAGCAATTAAAGCAGAAGCAGACGCAAAAGCTGAAGCAAAAGCAGCAGAAGAAGTAGTAGAAGAAACTGCTCCTGAAACTATTGATGATGCACAAGCTGCAGCATCTGAAGAAGGTAAAACTGAGTAAACATTCAATACGATAATGCGTAAAGAAGATTGTTTTTATTTAGGCAAAATCGTAAGAAAACATAGCTTTAAAGGGGAAGTTGTAGCAAAATTAGATACAGACGAACCTGAACTTTATACAAATTTGGAATCAGTATTTGTTGCCTTTGGTAGCCAGCTGGTTCCTTTTTTTATTGAAAAGAGTTTACTTCAAAAAGGAAATCAACTGCGTCTTAAAATCGAAGACGTAAATAATGAAGCAGAAGCAGATGAAATTTTAGGAGGTGAAATTTATTTACTATTAGAATTTTTACCAAAATTAACAGGTAATAAATTTTATTTCCATGAAGTTATCAATTATAAAATGATAGATGAAAATCATGGGGATATTGGTGTAATAACTGGTATTAATGATAGAACTGCACAGCCATTATTTGAAATAAATGCAAATGGCACAGAAGTTTTTATACCAATGATTGATGATTTTATTATAAAAGTGGATAGAGATAATAAAACAATTCTGGTTAAAACTCCAGAAGGATTAATTGATTTATATTTGAATCCATAAAACTTAGAGAGGTGGCCGAGTGGTCGAAGGCGCACGCCTGGAAAGTGTGTATACGGCAACGTATCGAGGGTTCGAATCCCTTCCTCTCTGCAAAAAAATAATCAAAAAACAACAAAACCCTATAAACACTATGTTTGTAGGGTTTTTTAATTTCTACAATTAGCATATAAAACCAATAAAAACTATATAAAAAGGGACTAAATAGGGGTCAGTAAAAAATTTATATCAACTGACACCTATTAGCGCTGTAGCTACTGAAAAAACAAGTAGTTCAGAATATTTTTTGATTTATTTTTTGTATATTTATACTATAAAAATTGCTAAAAAATATGAAAAATTCAATTTCACAACTATTTTACATCAAAAGGAGCAAAGCTGATAGTAATGGAAAAGTAAATATTTACTTAAGAATTACTGTAAATGGCAAGCGTTCCGAGTTAAGTATTCAAAGGAAGGTAAGTTTAGATAAATGGAACTCTGGTGCTGGTAAAGTTAAAGGATTTTCAAGCGAAGCTCAAGAAATTAATCAATACATTGATTTAATTTCCAACAAAATCAATAAAATTCACCAACGGTTTGTGCAAGAAGATAAGTCGTTTACTTCAAGTAATATTATCGATACCTATTTAGGTAAGAATGAAAACCAAAAAATGCTATTAAAAATTTTCCAGGATCATAACAATCAAGTGGAAAAACTTATTGGAAAAGATTTTGCGTCTGGTACGGCTTTACGTTATAAAACTGCCAAAAGTCACGTTGAAGAGTATATAAAATCCGAATATAAAACTGATGATATACCTGTAGAAGACGTGGACCATAAATTCATAACAGGTTTAGAATATTATTTAAAAACGGAAAAAGGGTGTGCTCATAATACTTCAATTAAATACATCACCAATTTTAAAAAAATAATGCGTATTGCTTATGCAAATGATTGGATAAGCAAAGACCCTTTTTTCAATTGGAAAGCCAGATTAAAAACAGTAGATAGAGAATTTTTGTCAGAGGAAGAAATCCAAAATATGTTTAAAAAGGAATTTTCTATACCTCGATTAGAACAAGTAAAAGATATATTTATTTTTAGTTGTTATACAGGCTTGGCTTATGCAGATGTTAAAAAGCTTTCTAATGAAAACATTGTAATTGGTATTGATGGCAACCAATGGATAAATACAAAAAGAACAAAAACAAATACCATAAGTAATATTCCTGTTTTGCCTTCCGCAGCTTTCATTATCGAAAAATACAGGAATCATAAAGAAGTAATAAATAGCAATAAATTACTCCCAGTACTCAGCAATCAAAAAATGAATGCTTATTTAAAAGAAATTGCAGATATATGTGGAATTACAAAAAATCTAACTTTCCATTTAGCACGTCATACATTCGCAACAACGGTAACTTTAACTAATGGTGTTCCAATAGAATCTGTAAGTAAAATGTTGGGCCATAAATCGTTGAAAACCACACAACATTATGCTAAAATTTTAGACAAAAAGGTGAGTCTTGATATGAATATTTTAAGGGATAAACTAAATCTAAAAAACGACATAAACAATAAGGATTTATCCGAAGACAAAAAACAATCTGTTTAGCCAAATTTAGAACGTATCATTTTCATTTTTTTTTAGAATATTTTTTTTAGGTTTAATTAATTTAAGCTAATTTGCTACAAAAATAATTGCGGTTTTCTTTAAATCAACTTTATAACCACGAAATCAAACTTTTTAGATAGAGTTTGAATGTGATTTCTTGTTTTTTAGAAAATTCAAAAACCTTAAATTAACCTTAAGATTGTGAAAAAATTGTATGCTAAAATCTATAATGATTTAGAAAAAGAATTAAAAAAAATTGAATTTAATAATGAAGATATTCTAACTATTGCCGAACAAAGTATAGAAGCAATTCGTTTTAGTTTAAAAGAATTAAGATTACTTGTAACCTCAAAAACATTCAAATCCGAAAAAGAAGAAATAGTTTTTTTTAAAACTATGAAGCCGAAAATAGTTGCAAAATTACTTTATTATGTGAATCTCTTTAAAATTGAAGGAGCGCGCCCAAAGGGTAGTGCTAAAGTCCAAGCTAAATATTTTGAAAAGGAGATTAAAAGATTGCAAAAATATTTCAAGAAGAACCCCGTATTTTATCAATATTATAGAACAGGTAAAACACATTCAGACCAACAATTTTTCTTAAGAAAGAATAAAAGTATCAGTATTCATTTCGATTGCTCAGGATCATACATTGATGATGATTTTGCTACCAATTTAGATTCTACATTTTCAAAATTCATAGGGTATGATTTATCAATTCTGCATTTTCAAAATGAAATTGATAAGCTTCTAGGAAACTCAAATTATCAACAACAAATAAGTGCAAAAAAATCAAATTTAATATGGACTGCCAATAAAGTAGATTTAATAGAAACTGTTTATGGTTTATATGCCTCTGAGGCACTTAATAATGGTGAAATTGATATAAAAGAAATAGCATCTACTTTCGAAACAGTGTTCAATATTGAATTAGGAGATTATTACAGAACTTTTTTAGAAATTAAAGCTAGAAAAATAAGTAACACGAAGTTTTTGAACCAGTTAAAACTTAAATTGATAAAATACATTGAAGAATCTGAAAAATAATTACCCAACTTGGGTAAAATATTCAAAAAATTAAATCTATTAATGTTTGGTGTTTTTTAGAATTCTCAAAAAAATTAAATGCACCAAAATTGCTCATATAATTTCAATATAAATGTTTAAAAAAAATTAAGAGACCTTGGGAATTTAAATAATTTAACTTTCACAATTTTGCTGTACGAAAGAGAAACAAAATCAAACTTTCTTAATTATTAATTCAAAAATTGCAAAATATGGCAGCAAAAATTATTACCCCAGAGGACTTAAATGAATTTAAAGATGACTTATTAGACAACATTACAAAGTTAATTAAAAGTCAACCAGGTTCACCACAAAAAAAATGGATGAAATCACCTGAAGTAAGAAAACTTTTAGGTTTATCTACTGGAACGCTTCAAAATCTAAGAATCAATGGCACACTTCCTTACACTAAAATGGGTGGTGTCATTTACTACGATTACTATGAAATTATGAAAGTTTTAGAACAGAATACAATAAATAAAAATTAACAGCAACTCAAAAAACCCTTGTTATATCATTTAAACAAGGGTTTCAATTTAACTCAAAACTGTGTTATGAACTACATTAAACACCTCAACGGTGTATTCCAACAATTCTCAAAAGACAGCCGATTAAATCCAACGCATATCAGTCTGTATATGGGCCTTTTTTACATCTGGAATTACAACCGTTTTCCGGATACATTTTTTATCAATCGGGAAGAGGTTATGAGTCAATCAAAAATTGGTTCTACAACTACCTATCATCGTTGTATTAAAGAGTTAAGTTATTGGAAATATATAAGCTATTATCCATCTCACAATCCATTTAAAGGAAGCTCTGTGAAGATGTTTAATTTCAATACAACTGATAATTTAGCTGTAAACTTAAAGTATCCCAAAAATGGACAAGCGCTGATATCTTATATAAACATTAATAAACATAATATAAACAATAATAAACCTATCTATAAAAAGGAAATTTTTAATTTTTTCAAAAAAAAGAATTGGTCCCAAAATGAAGCCGAGAAATTTTTCAATCATTACGAATCGGTTGGTTGGAAAAAAAGCAACCATCAAATCGAAAACTGGCAAGCAGCTGCAGAAAGTTGGATGTTAAAAGCAACCGAATTTCAAAAGTTCTCAAAATCGAAATCCAAAAGAAAAGTCCAAAACGGTGATATACCACTTGACCATTTTCAAGACAACCTCCACACCAACAACAACAAAAATTACAATGAACCTTTGTAAGCCTAACACAAATTCGTCATTCTGAACTTGTTTCAGAATCTTATCAATGGATACAATACCAATATGAAAAAGCAACCACTTCTAATAACCATAAAAAATTTAAAATGAACCTTTCTTTTTAGGAAGAATAACACTTAAAAGCTTCGAGATCCAGTCACACAGTGACGCGAAGTTTTAAGTGTGGTGCTGCAAAGCAGCAATTCCTGCTAAAAAGTCCCCTTTCTTTGGTTCGTTTCTTTGGGGAAACAAAGAAATGAATAAGAAACAAAAGAAATAAATCTAAAAACTATGAAAAACCAACCTCACATCAAAACCGAAGGAAACTCAAAATTCCAAATCGGAGAATTAAAAGAAAATATAATTCACTACGATTTCGAAAAAATAAAAACCTACCTCAACATAAAAGGACACCAACTATTCGGACAAAACTTCAAAATCTACAAAGAAGACGAACCACTTTTATTCAAACTCAGTTGTTATTTTATTCAAGACCATTACAGCTGTGCTCAAATGGGAATCGACACCAACAAAGGAATATTATTAACCGGTCCGGTTGGATGCGGAAAGACCTCTTTAATGAAATTATTACCACACTTGGCACCACACAAAACAAACTACGAAATGGTTCCAACTCGCAACATCATATTCAATTTCAACGCATCTGGATTTCAAGTAATCGAAAAATACAACGAAACAAAAAACTACTGCTTCGACGATTTAGGAATAGAACCAATAGGCTCACACTATGCCCAGGAATGCAATGTAATGGGTGAAATTTTGCTTTCCCGTTACGATCTATTTACTCAAACCGGTCAGAGTCTTGGTCTTAGTCAGAGTCTTAGTCACAGAACCAAAACCCACATCACCACAAACCTTAACGCTCAGGAACTCGAAAACAGATACGGCAGCCGAGTAAGAAGTAGATTAAGATCAATGTTTAACTTAATTAGTTTTGACAAAAACTCTATTGATAAAAGGAAGTGAAATTTTTTAATTATTGAATTTATTTCTTTTTTGGATTATTATTCAATTTCTAAATTTAAACCTAAATTTTAAAAAAATGAATTATGAAAACACAACCAACAATTTTACTTCACAACATCACACCTGATGAATTTAAAAATGAACTTATTTCAAGTTTAAAAGAAGTTATTAAAGAATTAGTGCTTGAATCAAAAAAAGAAAAACCAGTTGAATACCTTACAAGAAAAGAAGTGTCAGAAATTTTAAAAGTTTCATTAGTTACTATTCATTCTTGGTCAAAATTAGGAATTTTAAATCCTTACAGAATTGGAAACAAAATTCGTTTTAAGAGCAATGAAATTAAAAATGCGCTAACAAGTATTCAGTTTCGTAAAAATCATTGAAAAAAAACCCCACCAATACGGTGGGGAAAATTGCTATGAAATGAGCTTCCGCTCAAAAGATTGTTTTGCTAAAATTAATTTAGCGAATTCAAGCTACACATATAAAAAAATAAAATGAAGTAGCTTAAAAAGATAGGCTTAAAGCCTAAACTCAAATATACTTATATTTTTTTTAGAATTATAATACATAGAGAAAATAATTCATTTTTTTGTTTGTCACCTTATTAATGTTCATTATATTCGTATGTTCATTGTCACTGAACACGCAAAAAAATTGAACGCAAAGCTTATGAATCGTAATAATGACTTCCTGTATGAGGCTATTACTCAGTTAGAGCAATTAATTAAAATACCCATAGAAATAGATAGCTCAAGAAAAAACTATGATGCAATCATAACAATTAGGGGTGAACAATTTATTGTAGAGTCAAAATCAGCAATGAGAGCAACAAATCAAGGTTTGGTGTTATCACAACTTGAAGAAATAAGAAATAAAAATAATAGACCCATTATTTTTATTTCCCAATATATTTCTAAAGAAGCAGCAAGCCAATTAAAAGAAAGAGGGTTTAATTATATAGACACTTCTGGAAATGCTTTTATTAAAAGTAATGAAGTTGTCATTTATATAGAAGGGCAAAAGAGAAGATCGGCAGAATTAACGAATCAATCTCGTGCATTTCAAGAAGCTGGAATAAAAACAATTTTCTACTTACTATCTAAACCTGAAAATTTACAACATTCTTATCGTGAAATTGCTGAAAATGCCGATGTAGCAGTAGGCTCTGTGAGCAATGTAATGGCGGAATTGGAAGACTTAAACTTTCTTATGAGAACTAAAGATAAGAGAGTATTAAAAAATAAAACTGAACTTTTAGAAAGGTGGATGGTTGCTTATAATACCGTTTTAAGGCCCCGAATTGTGCGCAATAAAATGAAATTTACAAGTGTAGAAGCAGCTAATGAATGGCGAACTTTAAATAATGGTGACACTCTTTGGGGTGGTGAGCCTGGTGGTGCTCTTTTAACAAATTATTTGAGACCCGAAAAATTTATCATTTTTACAAATAATGATTTACCAACAATAGCAAGGTCATTGAGCCTTGTGCCTGATAAAAATGGAAATGTAGAGATTTTACAAAAATTTTGGAAAACGGAAAATTTAAATACTAATACTGCTCCAGCATTATTAATTTACACAGACTTGATAAACAGTGGTTTCAGTAGAAATGTTGAAACAGCTAAAATTATTCTAGAGAATGAATTACGATATATCAAGTAGTAAATTTACACATCCACTGTTAAAGCCTATTCTTTTGGAATTAACAGCATATTTCAAAGAGTTTGGTATAGCATTCTTTGTAATTGGAGCTACTGCAAGAGATATCATTATGGAAATTCATAATGAAAAATCTGGTCGTTTAACACACGATTTAGATATTGCCATAACTGTAAACGATTGGAATCAATATCAAAGAATTGAAGATGGGATTATTAAGCTAAAAAATTTCTCAAAGGATCCAAATCAAAAACAACGATTTTTATACTTAAATAAATTCCAATTGGATATTGTTCCTTTTGGCGAAATAATGAATCAAGATAATAAAATATTTTGGCCACCTGATGAAGAGTTTGCAATGTCAGTCTTAGGATTTTCAGCTGCAAATAGTGCAACGCTGAAAGTAGTGATCGATGAAGAAATAGAGATTAAAGTAGCTTCTTTAAGTGGAATCTTTTTATTAAAAATTGCTGCCTGGAACGACCGTAGTCAAAAAACAAATAAAGATGCTGATGATATAGGTTTTATTTTAAATAATTACCTCGAAATCAATATAGAAAGAGGTGTGGAATTTTACGAAGAAATTTACCCAGAAGATCACACTATTATAAAAGGTGGTGCAACCTTGCTTGGAAAGGATATTGCAATAATTCTAAATGAACATAAAGAAGCAAAGGCTAAAATAATCGAAATTCTTTCCATTGAAATTAGCAAGGAAGAAGAAAGTGTTTTAATAAATCAAATTTTAGAAACACATCGATTGTTAGAATATGAAGAGGTTCATAAAAGTTTAGAAAATATAGTTTCACAATTAGAAACTTAAATAATAATAAAACCCATAATAAAAGTTAAAAATTGTTAAATATGGCTATAGAAATGCAAAGTAAAGAGGATATTGTATTAGAAGACAACCAGCTTGTATGTATACTTTCAGGAGAAGTTAAAAAAGTTGGTGCACAAGAAAATAACTTACAATCTGTAATTTTAATGCTAAATGAAGAATATGGTTTCGATCTCGATGATATGGAACGCGACTTCAAAATTGAATATATAAATCCTGAAACGGGAAAATCTACGAAGCAAAAAATTGAATTGGTAGTTTTTGAAAAAGGAAAACCGCACGAGCAAGAATTCATTATCAGAATTTGCGTAGTTCAAGATGACAAAGTAAAAGATAACGATAAAAAGAAAGGACTTGCTGCAACCCTAGAAAATGCTATGGGAGCAGTAGAGAGTTGTGAATTTGGATTATGGGCAAATGGTTCTAACTATCACTTTCTTCAAAAAGAAGACGATGCTATAGGTTTTGATTTTGACTTTACAGATTTATCAGATTTCCCGGGTGAAGGTGAAACTTTGGATGATTTAGAAAGAGCCGATCGATCGCACACAAGAACACCTGCAAATGATTCCTTAATAAAAGTTTTCAAACGTTCACACGATTATATTTATGGCAATGAAGGACACAAAAAAGATGCGTTTTGGCAATTATTAAACTTAATTTTTTGCAAACTATATGATGAAAAGCGAAAATTTATTTGTGCTGAAAGTTACCGAAGAAAATTTTGGGTAGGAATTAAAGAACAAAATACAGAGCAAGGTCGCAAAGAGGTTGCAAAAAGAATAAAAGGGTTGTTTGAAGAACTAAAAAGCGATAAAATATTTTCGGAAGTATTTCAAGGAAATGAAAGTATCGATTTAACCGATAAAGGCCTAGCTTTTATTGCAGGGGAAATAGCAAAATATTCCTTTTTAGATGCTTCTGTGGATGTAAAAGGCTTAGCCTATGAAACCATTGTAAGCAATACCTTAAAACAAGAGGCGGGTCAATTTTTTACACCACGAAACATTGTAAAATGTATGGTGGAAATGTTAGATCCTAAAGAAAGTGATAGAGTGTTGGATCCAGCCTGTGGTTCTGGTGGTTTTTTAGTTATGGTACTTGACCACGTACGTCAGCAAATTACAAAAGAAATATATCCTGATTTAGAAGGTCCTTTTTTGGAGGAAAAATACAACTCTTTTGAAGTTAATGAACGTGTACGCCTATATGCTGAAAAAAGCATCTTTGGTTTCGATTTTGATCCCGACCTAAAAAAAGCGGCTCGTATGAATATGGTAATGGGTGGTGATGGACACGCAAATATTTTTCACGTAAACTCACTGGCATATCCTAATTGGGAACATCCTTCTGAAATTGATAAAATAAACAATGCCATAAACAATAGTTTAGAGCAAATGAAAGATATTGAAAATGCCTATGGTACCGATGCTAGAGGAAAGTTCGATATGATTTTTACAAACCCACCGTTTGGTGCAAAAGTAAAAGTAGAATCTGAAATAGCTTCTCGTTACCATTTAAGCCAATACAGCACAGCTCCAGAAGTCTTATTTATAGAAGCTTGTTACGACTTTTTAAAAGAAGGTGGTAAAATGGCAATTGTATTGCCTGATGGTATTTTGGGTAATCCTAATATGTTACAAGTTAGAAAGTGGATATTAGAAAAATTTAAAATATTAGCATCTATAGATTTACCTATAGAAGCATTTTTACCACAAGTGGGTGTGCAAGCATCTTTATTATTTTTAGAAAAGAAAACAGAATTAGAAAAACAATTAGCCCAAGAAAATGATGAAGAGTATGAAGTATTTATGGCGATTGCTGAAAAATTAGGAAAAGACAGAAGAGGTATTCCCATTTACCTCCGAGATGATGATGGCACTGAGTTGTTATTTAATACTCAAACGAAATATTTAACAAAAAAGAGAGATGGCAGTTCAATTCTTAAAATTAGGAATGAGAAATTAAAACAATTAGATGATGACCTTCCGTCAATTAAAAAGGAGTATTTCAATTTTTTAAAAGATATTAAATAATGGAAATAGCATCAATACCTTACAAAAATATAAATGATGGATCTAAGATTTTTAAGCCTAATTATCATTTAAATTATGGCAAAAAAAGAATAACCCAGGCGCTAAAAAAGAAAAAGGAATTTTTTCCTTTAAAACAATGCATTTCAGCAATTTTTAAGGGGGGGTTTGACAAGAGTTATTTTATAGAAGATGAACAAAAGGCATATAAATATATAAGCGCACAGCATTTGGCAAAAAAATTAGCGATTGAATCTGGTAAATTAATATCTAAAAAGTTAACAACCAATTATGATGAAATGGTATTAAAGAACAAACAAATTCTAATTAGTTGTGCTGGTACAATAGGAAATACAAGACTTATTGGAAATGATCTGGATGGGGTTTTGGGTTCTCAAGATATTATTAGAATTGAAGCAAATGAAAATGAAATGCCTTATGGTTTTCTTTATGCATATTTGTCTTCGCCGACTGCTTATAATTACATGCAATCATTTATTTATGGTTCTGTAGTTCCCAGAATTGATACATTTAAACTTGGCACACTTCCTGTTCCAAAAATGGATAAAAATCTAATTAAAATTGTTAATGATAAAATTATTAAGTCTAAAGAATTAAGAGAAAGCGCATATTTAAAATTAAAAGAAAGTCATAAGATATTTGATTGTTTGCTATTTGATGAACCTAAAAGACCATTTTATAAAACTCACACTAAATCAAATTTATTTAAATATCAATCAAGATTGGATTCTTGTTTTAATATAGAATATGAATATTATACATCTATACTATTTAAAAAATTTGGTAACATAGAAAAATTAGGTTTATTTATTAATGACGCTTTTATACCAAATAGGGGTAAGAGATTATATACGAAAAAAGGCTTGAGATATTTATCTACTTCAGATATATCTACATTAAACCCTAGTTTAATAAATAAAAATATTTCTCTTAAAACTCCTGGAATAAGCAGTATCCCGGTAAAAAAAGATTGGATTTTAATTGCAAGATCTGGTCAAGAAATACTAGGTTCTACTTTTTATGTTTCTAAAACTTTAGAAAATCTTGGTGTTAATGAGCACGCTCTTAGGATTGTAACAGATAAAAAATTTTCAAAATATACTTATGCGTATTTATCCTCAAAATTTGGAAAAAAATATTTAAGATCTGGAATATTTGGATCAGCTATATTAACAATAAACGAAGATTTTGTAAAAGAATTATATATCCCAATAATAGAAAAAGAGAAAGAGGTTGAAATTATTAATACTATTGGTCTTTCTATTGAAGAATATGATGAAGCAGATTACTTAGAAAAACAAGCAATTGACCTTATTGAAAAAGAAATTGAATTATGGCAAAAATAATTAAACCACCTTATTTTGAATCGGTTGTAAATGCAGGTGAAAAACGCTTATTAGATTTTCTGGAAATTAACCTTCCAGATGATTATTTTTTAATACCTAATATAGAAATTGCTTCTACCAATCCACGTAACCAACGCACACAATATTGGGAATACGATTTGGTAGTTGTGGCACCACACGCCATTTATAATATTGAAAATAAGGACTGGAAAGGGCGTATTGAAGGGAATGATGATTATTGGTATGTAAACGATCGCCAAAAACCAAATCCTTTAAAAACAGGACGTCAAAAAACAGCCATATTAGCATCTAAATTAAAGGAAGCCAATTACAGCTGGGGAAAAGCTTGGGTGCAAAATATGGTAACCTTATCATATAGCAATTCATTTGAGCCATTATTATGGCAAGAAGCAGGTAAATTATCATTTACATTAACTAATAGTTTAATAAAATTTATCCTAGACCCAGAGAAAGTTGGTACTTATGAAAATGCCATTAATGAAATTCAAAATGACATTGTTCAGTTTTTAATTGGGAATATTAGTAAAAAAACGGCTGATGAAAAGAAAGAAGTTGAAGGCTATGAAATTATTGAGATTTTACAACAAGAACCAAACTATGTAGAATATTTAGTGAAGCCTAAAGGAGTAACCTCATCCATTCGTAAAAGAGTAAAAGAATATTCCCTTCAAGTGGCAGGCCTTTCACCAACTGAATTGAAACAACGTGAAGAAAGTATCTTAAATCAATTCAATGCATTAAAAAAAATCAGGGTCAATCCATTTATTTTAAATGTAGAGTTTAAATTGGATGAAGAAAATCATTTGTTTTATGAAATTACAGATTTTCTCGATGAAAATTCTCTAAGAGCAGAAGCCAGAAACAAAACCTTCACTTTTGATGAAAAAATAAATATAATTAAAAATATTATGTCCGCCTTAAAAGAGGCGCACGAAGTGAATATTTTTCATCGCGATGTAAATCCCGATAATATTTATTTAAACAATGGTTATGCCTATTTAGGAAACTTTGGTAAATCGTATTTTACAGACCATAATGAAATTGGTTATACCGTAATGCCAACTATTAATGAATCCAACGCCACAGCCTATCATCCTTATGAGTTAATTGCCAAAGACGCTTCAAGAGCATCTGATATATACTCATTAGGTGTATTGATTTATTGGTTATTTACGGGTAGTGAACCCATAAAAAACCCTTGGGAATTAGATAAATTAGGTGGTGTTTTACCAAAAGATAAAGTGCCTTCGGCTATCAACGCCGCATTGCCAAAATGGTTAGATGAACTTTGTTTAAAAACAATTGTTACAGATGATACTCAAAGAATGGAATCAATAGCAGTACTTGAATCTTTTATAAATGATGCAGTAAAAGAACAAGCTTCAACAGTTGAAACAAAAAAAGTAAAAACAGTACTTGAAGTAGATTCATATGATTTAAAAGAAGGGGATCGAGTAGGTGATTATATCATTCATAAAATCTTGGGGCGTGGTGGTTACTCGCGTGTTTTTAAAGTGAAGCATAATTTGCAAGGTGAAGAATATGCATTAAAATTATTCAATGATAGTGTAAATATTTCATCTGTTATGGATGAATACAATGCATTAATTAAATTATCACATCCTAATATTGTAAAATTTATTTGGAATGGTACAACTCCGAATGGTCAGTTTTTTACTTTAACTGAGTTTTTAGATGGTGAAACGTTAAGTATATATACCAAAACAGATGCGAGGTTATCAGTTGCAAGAATTTATAAATTAGGTGAAGATATATTGTCCGCTTTGGTAATGATGCAATCTCAGGTAAAGCCATTATTACATCGAGATATTAAACCTCAAAATATTATTTGGGATAAACAAGATCGTTTTGTTTTAATCGACTTTAACGTGGCTTCATTCTCTCCGGACAATAAAGACTTTGTTGGGACAAATCCCTACTTAGCACCTGATTTAATTGAAGGGCATAACATAAATTGGAATCTTTCTGCCGATACCTTTGCTTTAGGAATTACATTATATGAATTAGTTTGCAAACAATATCCTTGGGCACCCGGTAAAATGCCACAACTAAGCAAAGCTCCAAGCGTGCCAAAAGAATTACAACCAAGATTGTCTCAAGATTTTTCTGATTTCTTATTAAAGGCTATTGCAACAAGTAGTAATGATAGATTTAAAACTGCTAAAGAAATGTTGGAAGCCCTTATATTAATTGGGGAAGATAATTTGTTAGAAGAAAATAAGGCTCCGGATCAAGAAGTAGTAAATACAGATCAATTATACCATGTTGAGGTATTAATTGCTCAACATAGTTTCACTATGAAGCTATTCGACAAAATGTCTAAATATGTTGAAATAAGAAATACCGTGCTTTCATCCTTGAGTAAATTTAAAGATAAAATCCAAAGTTATAAAACCTCCATTTCTTTTCAGCAAAAGTTAAAATTTTTGGTTAAAGTAGATGGTGAAGTTCTAATAAGTGAAACTTTTTGGAATGGAGGTGCCCGTAACTTTAATGAAGGTAATATTGAAAGAGTTTTCCTTGCTTTAAAAGAAGCATTTGAAGAAAATACAAATCGCTTAAAAGAGCATAAAATTGATATTGAAGGTATTGATATTGTTGATTATGTGAATTCATTATTCAGTCAATCAAAATCCGGAAATTGGGGTACACGTGTAAATGATAGGGCTTCTAAATACGATGAATTAACATATTCTCCTTCCAAATTAGATAGAAAATTAATTCCCGACATTTTAGATGCCCGCTTTAAATTGATAATCATTACAGGTAATGCTGGTGACGGAAAAACTGCTTTTATTAGAACCATCGAAGATAATAATAGTGTTAAAGAACTCAAGAGGTATGCGCACAAAAACGGCGCGAAATTTAAAATTAATGGTGTAGGTTTTGAGAGTAACTATGATGGCTCTCAAGATGAAAATGAGAAGGTAAATAATGAAGTTTTAGAAGCATTTTTTAAACCATTTGAAGGTTTGTCAAACTATAATGAAGCGAATGAAGGTAGAATAATTGCTATAAATGAAGGTCGCTTAGTTGAGTTCTTAAAAACTTCACAAAAATACAAACACCTCCACGATACCATTGACCAATATTTTTACAATGAAGGGCATTTTACCTTACCAAATGGTTTAATGATTGTAAACCTTAACTTAAGATCTGTTACGGCTATTGATAATAATGAGCCAAGTTTGTTTCGTCAGCAAGTAAAAGCGCTTACAAAAAAATCTCTTTGGTCTAAATGTGAGGGTTGCGCCATTGCAAATAAGTGTTTTATCAAATACAATGTAGATACCTTTAATGATATTGCTTCAGGTAATGAAATTATTACTCGAATGGAATGGCTTGTGAGAACGGTAGCACTTAAAAGAGAATTACATATAACAATGAGAGATCTGAGGTCATACATTTCATTTATGCTAACAAGAGATAATGGTTGTCAGGATGTAGAAGACTTGTTAATTGAAAGTAAATATAATCCCGATCACTTTTGGCAATTTTATTATTTTAATATTACAAATCCTGAACTTGATGATGCAGGGAATAAAGATCGACTAATTAAATTATTACGAGAAACAGATATAGGCAGTGTTGCAATTCCAGATTTGGATAGAGATTTATATTTTGGACAACACATTCCAAGGCATTATATAGAATTTGCTGATAGAAAACTAAGTCTTTTGGATGATTTTAATAATCACAAAATCTGGGTGCCAGCACACGAACAAACGGAAGAAGTAGTTAGCAAAATAAAGAGTATTCAAAAGATTTTTATAAGACATCAATATTTTGAAGGAAGAACAAATGAATATCAAAAACGAATTCCATACCAATCTCTTCATACTTTCCATAAAGCATTAAATATTAATGAAGTTGTGGGTCATTCAAATATTAAACTTGAATATTCTACAAATACAGATGTCAATTGTGAGGAAATTTTAAAATTTGATGAACAAATTTTACAAAATAAATTAAGCTTTACAACAGCCTTTCTGAAAAAATTTAGAAAAATTATTCAAAAAGAAAATAAAGGTGTAAAATATTTGAAAATTAGCAATGATCATTCTCAATATTTTCAAGAATTCTCATTTGACCCATACAAAGGTTGCAGTTGGACAGGTTTTAAAAAAGCATTAAATACATTAAAAATTAAAAAAACACTCCCATTTGTTTATAAGGACATAACAGAAAATACCCTTTTAAATTTAAAGATGTCCATCTCGCAAGCTATTTCAATGAACGAAGGATGTGAAAATGAAAAAATTTGGCAAGAAAATTTAGTGCTCAGTTCTTCGGAAATTAATGATCCCATAAGTAAATCATTTAGATTATTTAACTTAAATGATTTTGAACTTTTTATCAATAGAACAGAACATTTAGTAAAATATTTAGAATACGAACCTGATAGTTTGGTGTTTCGTCATAAAAAAGAAACTCATATTCAATTGATTATTTCTTTGGATTTATTTGAAATGCTGTACTTTATTCAGCAAGGCTATAGTCCATCATTAAATGATTTAAGAGGAAGATTTATTGAACTTACTATTTTTAAGAATTTACTTGAAAACTTAACCTACAAAGAAGTAGTTGTCACAAAAGACAATTTGGAGTTTTATAAAATCAGGAAAGATGTGAATAATCATCTTTGTATCGAATCAATGAAATTTTAATTATGGCTATTAAATTAAATAAAGAAGAAAGTCTTTTTAGAAATGAACTCATTTTCACAGCAGATGCCAAAGCAGTAAATATTGACAATGTTTTAGTGAATTTATTTATGCTTTTAAAACATAATGGAGTTCGACCAAGGCAACGTGCCAATTCAAATGCTTTTATTGACCTACAAACTCTTGATAGAGTTTTTATGAAACTTGAAGAGGAGGGTTCTATAAAAGGTTTTAGCGAAAACAAAGAAGCGGCTGAACTTTGGATGCGCAGTAACCTAGTAAACATGGTGTTTCGTGGAAATATTGATAAAGAAAAAATATCATCTCTGAGGCCAATTCATTTAGAAAGTTATAGAGTTAGAAATGCTGCTAATACACGTGACTATAATACTGCAGATCAAGTATATTTAATGCTTGGGGTAAATCCTACTGTTAAAGAAGATCTAAAAGATTTCTTAATGGAAGGTTGGGATCCAATTACCAATAAAATTAACGTATCAGAAAATCTTGATGTAGATAGTTTAGGCTTACTACACATTATAAAAAATATCAAACCTGGCTTTTTAGACACAAATACTTCTTTAAATCAAATAAAACCATTATTAGAAAATCAAGCACTATTGTATTGCGATGATGTTAGAAGATTACTGGTATATAAACGATTAATTCCACGCAATATTTTGATTGATTATTTAAAAACAATTACTTCTTTTCACCTATCTATTTACATTCAGAAATTGGTATATTATGTGCCTAAAATGATTGAAAATGGAACTATTGAAGTTAAAGATGATTGGAATATTGTTTTAGACACAACTGATAATTTTGAAAGTAAAATGGCTAAGTTAGCCAGTGATGATGCTGAAAATTTAACAAATAATATTTATGATTATTTAAAAAGTACTTTTCAGATAAATGCTGCCTTAAGGCGTTTAAAATTGGGAAAAGACAATTCAAATAACCTCAATAAGGCACTCTCTGTTTTAAAGGAAAAGCCTTTTGATTTTGAAATTTATTTTGAAACACAATGGGATAACTTATACAACTCCATTGAAGATGAAGACAGATTGTTAATTCAAGATATGGTGAAGTATGAAGATACATATTTTGATAAATACATTGAGCTTATTCTAAAAGCTCGGGGAGCGTATCAGTATAGATATAATGTACAACTTATAGATAACCTTTCCCAAAAAAATAACGAAAGAGGTTTTATGGCTCAAGGCCGAAGCAAGAAGCATCCAAGGCGTTTTGTGCTTGGCACGCGATTATTAGAAACATTGGTACAAATTTTAGTATTAGAAGCAAAAGAAGATTGTTTTGCTACACGAACCTTATCAATTGAAGAGTTAATAAGTAATATTAAGGAACGTTATGGTTTAATAATAAATGGGTTGTCAGAAGAAAGATTTAAAGATGCTGATTTAAACACACATATTGCATTTAAAGAAAATGTTGAATCTTTTAAAATGAAATTACGTCAAATAGGGTTCTACAATGATTTAAGTGATGCCTATATATTGCAAAGAATAAGACCGAGATACGAATTAAAAGAATAGCTAGAAATGGAATTAATTAAAATAAATATATATTACCAAAAGATCATAAATCTAATTTTAGAAATTTATCACAACGACTTTACTTCTGCAGGTCCAGGTCATTGTATGAAAATAACGGGTCTTGGCTCTCAAGAACTAGAAGTTCTTTGGGAAATAATGGTGCCAAAATATGAACACATTGATATTTATATTGTTTCTGAAATAGTTACTTCTGACACAAAATATATCTCGGCAACTAGATTAATTGAGTTAAGAAATAAACAAGACGCACCCTTACTAATATTAATACCATCAAATAGTAGAACTGCTGCCGAGGATTCCTATGGAAATGCAACCTTTAAAGAAATATCGCTGGATGACATTGAATCTAAATTAATTAAAAATTTGGTAGATCAAATTCCAGAAAGAGTTAGTATTATTATAAAAAATGACATTCTCAATTTTTTAAAACCTGAAAATGCTGCTATAATAGAGTATCTTTTGTCTTTAAGTGAGGTAGGATATGAAGATAAAATGATTGGCGAAAATCTTTATTATCTATCACTAATTCCTGATTCAATGCTACTTAGTCAGGAAGAAAAAATTAGATCAAGACTTAATTTTAATAGAGAAAGTGTCGCGTTATTAGGTGCATTTAACAAGCCTTTATATGACCGAATTTCAGAACTTAATCTTGAAAATGATTCAATTCAAAAAGAAATTGTAGATTTTTTAAAAAATGAAAAGCTAGCAAAAAGTGACAAAGAAATTTGTGAAACTATTGCAAAAAAATACCCAAATCTTAATTTTAGTAGATGGCCAATACCTGATTTAGATTTTACCCATATTAAGTTATTCACAGAAGACCTAATTTCTAACGATTTAAAAATAGAAGAAGGTACAAACGTTATTTTGGCTGAAAATGGCAAAGTAACTAAATTAAAAATTAGATTCTCAACAAATCCTTCTCCAAACGAAATTAAAGACTTAAAGTTTTTTAGAATTATTTTAATGTCGGTTAATGGAACCGATGGTGAGGAAATTATGGTACTTAGAAAAATTAAAAACTCTAATTCTAATAGGCCTTATAGAGATGCGACTATTGAATTAAATTCTAATATTATTGAAGAAGGCTCCTATTTTATTAAAATTCTTGCTGAAGATGATTTCGGTAATATTTTAAATTCAAATGATGATTTTAAAGATTCTAAGGTTCAAAAAGCCTGGTTAGATGCTGTTAAAGATGCAACCCAAAATGGACAAGAATGTTCTAAAACATCATTTCAATATAAATTGACCTGTGATTCAGAGGATTTTGATTATCAAATTGAAGAAACAGTAGATCGCGAAGATACTCAAAGAAAAGATAAACTTAATAATGTATTACAAGCCTACTTCAAATTTAGAATTGAATCAATAAAAAATGATAGTGATAAAATAATTCCTGAGCCAGCTGATAGTTCAAATGTTTGGATTAATGATTTCAAAGAAAAACATTCTTCTACATTTCATATAAATTATTCAGAGAAGCACAATTATCAAATTAGTATTTCTACCAAGCTAAGACAAATTGAAAATAAATTTATTGAAAACTGTGATACTTTTGGATATATTCACGCCCAACTAAAAAGTAATAAATTAGCAATTGGTTTTGAGAGTTTAGAATTTGTTTCAAGTGATTTAAATAGTCTTATACCAAACTCATTAGTAAAGTTAAGAAAAGAAATTTTTGAGAGTATTGCAAATTCTAATGAAGAGAGAAATGGAATAGTAGAAACGGCAGATATATTTAATTATAGTGATAAAATTAAAAAATATATAGCAGAATATTCTAAGTGGACTTCTAAATTGAAAAAGCAAATTGAAACTGATAAAATTACAGATGAAGAAAAATCTAAATTAAAGCAATTTTTAGTTGAACTTCAGTTAATTGATTTAGCACATATTAAAACCAAACTTCCCGATGGTAATAAAGTTGAAACACTTTTGCTATCTCCACTCCATCCGCTAAGATTATCATGGACAACGCAATTAATAGAAGTTTTTGATGATTGGGAAAATAAAACTAGAGAATTTTCAGGGCATAAAGATGCTTGGGCTAAAAATCTTGAAGAATTATTTATTGGCCAATTATCTCCTGAAAATAACCCTTTAGTACTAATTGGTCCAGGATCTTTTAAAAATTATAATTATAGTGGTGAATTAGCCTTTGGATGGGGTTTGTATTTGAATACAGTAACACAAGAGTCTGAAAACGGAATGACATCAATTTCTAGGCAATTGCAACATTATTTCAGATCATTATTTAATATTTCTAAAGACAGTTATGTTGAAACTGATATAAGTTTAAAATTAGTGATTAGACATATTAAAAATTATCTTTCACAACATCCATATGTTGATAAATTAATAATTAACTTGTTCAATTCTGGTGATGCAGAAGTATTTGCAGAAGCTTTTGTGGAATTAGAAAAGGAAAAATCTTTTGAAAATATAAATTATGAAGTTCGGATTTTTAAAGGTAATGATAAAATTATTGAGCACGGCGAAGCTTTAAAAAAACTAATAAATCCTGAGTTTAATATTTCTGAAGAAGCAGAAGCGTTTTCTCAACCATCCAGAAATAGACTATTTCCTAAATTAAGATTTTCGATAAATAATATTTTAGATTTTTTAAAAGATCCTTCAAATTTTACATCGCACCTAAGCTTTTTGATTAGTCCATTTCCTGTTACAATTGAATTAATAAAGCCATTTGTTCAAGATAGAAATTTCTACTTAAATGGTTTAATTACAGATTCAACAGTCTTAGTAGATGAAAATGGATCACAAATTAAATGGAATAGATTTAAAACTGGAAATTCATTACCAATAAAATATGATGGTACTGGTATTATAGGGATAAAAATATTTGAAAATCTTCAAACTTTTGTAAGCAGCGCCTTAGCTTCAAAATTTACCGAAGCGATAACATCAACGCAATTAAGACTCAATGATAAGGATAAAGTACTGCTAACTCATCTACATGATTATTCCGATTGGGTGATTACATTTGATAAAAATCTGGGTCCACAAATTTTTGATCAACCTTCGAAAGATGGTAAAATTCCATTTTTATTAGATTATGTTCCTGGTGAAGAAGTTTTTGGTATTTCATCATATCTAACAACTAGACCTACATCAGAAGTATTAGGATTGTTAGGCCCACATTTTGAAGAATTTAATCTCGACATCCACAATTTAGCAGATGAAAATAAAATAAAAATACTGTTAGAAGATTTAAGAGCGGTAAGCAGTTCATTAGTTTTACAATTAAACTCTTCAAAAAATAAAGCTTTTGAAGTAATTGGTTCTGCATTCACTAAACGTGTGCTAGAAAAGAAGGGAATGCTTAAAGATGCCTTTCTAATTCCAATTGATTTGCATCAAAATTTATTTGAAAACCTAAATTCTGGGAGTAAAAGTAGAGCAGATAACCTTTTAGTATCAATAAATCCTTCTAAAAAAGAAATTTCTATTGCTGTTATCGAAATAAAATGTAGAAAATCACTAGGGGAAGCTGAAAAGGATGCCCTCCATTTAAAAATGATTGAGCAAATTGAAAATACCATTGAAGCTATTAAAACTCATTTTGATCCTGAAAAGAATCATTCTTTTGATCGTTTAGATAGAGAAATTAAAAATAAAGAATTAAAATCTTTATTCTCCTTCTACATTGAACGTGCTTTTAGATATGAATATCTTTCTGATAAAGCTTTCAATCAATATATGGCATTTTTACAAAATCTTGATAACGGTTTTAGTCTAAAATTCAAAAGATTAGGGTTAATATTTGATTTTGCAGCTAAAGAAAGACATAAGAAAATTGTGTTAGACAATAATTCTACTTTCTTCACTTTTGGAGGTAGCCTTATAGATGATATTCTAGACCCGGATTCAGATTTAAATACGACTCGCTTAGAAGTGGACGTATTCGACAAAGATTTAGCAGATGCACTTGGTTCAAATAATGAACTTAAACCATTTATTCAAAGATTTAAATCAAAACAGGAAAATGAGCATAATGAAACATTAGATAAAGAGGAACAACTAGACATAACAACGATACCGATTAAAATAGAAACTTCAGACTATCAAATAGATGATATAGGGCTTTACAACGTTAAGACTGCTGAAACAACAATAACGAATATTTCTGGTGAGAAAGATGAAGATATTTCTGTAATTTCATCTGAAAATCATAATGTAAAACCTTATGAAGTTCCTATGTATGATATTTTAATAGGCAAAACATCAAAAAGCTCACAATATGGAATTTTAGGTGAAAGTTTGTTAAAAAAGAAAATTGCAATTGATCTTAGTGAAACAAATACATTTAGTCTTTTCGGTGTTCAGGGTGGTGGTAAAAGTTACACTATTGGAACAATTTCAGAAATGGTTTTAAAACAATTTAGTGATATAAATGTTCTTCCATCTCCTCTAGCAGGCGTCATATTTCATTATAGTGAAAGTATGGATTATGAACCGGAATTCACATCTATGATTTATCCAAATAACCAAGAGCGTGAATTACAAATTTTAAAAGAAAGATATGGTGCTGAACCTGATAATATTGAAGATGTTATCATTCTTACTCCAAAAGATAAAATTGAGGAAAGAAAAGGAGAATATCCCTCTATTCAAGTATTGCCAATAGCGTTTAATTCAAAAGAATTGAATGTGCAAGACTGGTTGTTTATTTTGGGTGCAATAGGAAACGACTCAACCTACATTCGTCAATTAAAATCAATTATGAAAGAACATAGATCCAATATTACAATAAATGGACTTTCAGAAAGTGTTGAATCATCAGAGTTACTTTCTAATTCTCAAAAAGCATTAGCTAGGCAAAAATTAAGTTTTGCAAGAGAATATATTGATGATACGTTTATGATGCGTGAAGTATTGAAACCCGGTAGACTAATTATAGTTGATTTGAGAGATGAGTTTATTGTGAAAGATGAAGCACTTGGTCTTTTTGTGATAATGCTAAATATATTTTCAGCTGTAAAAAATGTGAATGGTAATCATTTTAATAAGTTCATTGTATTTGATGAAGCACATAAATATATGGACAATAAAGATTTAACTGGAAATATTGTAACTGCCATTAGAGAAATGAGACATAAAGGAGTAAGTATTATGATTGCAAGTCAAGACCCTCCAAGTCTTCCAAATGAGATTATTGAATTAAGTTCTATTGTTTTACTTCATAAGTTTAACAGTCCTCAATGGTTAAAACATATTCAGAAGTCAATTACTCAATTGGCAACTTTAACTCCTGCAGATATGAGCGCGCTAACTCCTGGAGAAGGATTCTTATGGGCTACAAAGGCTACTGAAAAAAGTATTTCGGCAAAACCAGTGAAAATTTCAACAAGACCGAGAGTTACCAAACACGGAGGAAGTACAATCCAAGCTACAGGAAATAAATGAACCATATAGCATTTACACATATTGGTAAAAGATATGAGAATCAAGATTTAATCAATATTGAAAATATTGGATTAAGTACTTATTTATATTTAGTTGTTGATGGAATGGGAGGATACGAAAATGGTGCATTAGCAGCGAAAATTGTAGCAGAAAATATTACAACATTTTTATCAACCGTAAAAGATATTTCAAAAGAGGTCATCCAAAAAGGTGTTAACAAGGCAAATCGTGCTTTAAAACAGGCACAAGAAAGTTCTCAAACTAAAATGGGTGCTACTATTGGTGGTATAATTGTAGAAGATAATACTGCATTTTGTTTTTGGGTAGGTGATGTGAAAATATTTCATTTTAAAAATAATAAACTTTGTTATGAAAGTACTGAGCATACATTAGTAAAAGAAATTTTAAGGAATGGATCATTAAATAACCCTGCTCAAATGAGCAAATATCAGCATATTGTTACAAGATCAGTACAAGGTGATATTAAAAGCTCCCAAATTTCTACAATGGAATTAACAGATTTAACTAACAATGATTTATTATTTATTTGTTCAGACGGTGTCCATAATATTATTGATGGTAGTACAATTGAACATATTTTAAATGCATCAGCTGATTTGAATAAAGCCACTGAAACAATAACGAATCGTTTAAAATTGGAATCAATAGATAATGCATCGTTTTTAGCAATTAAGGTCAAATAATGTTGAATATTTATTAATTAGACTTTTCAAGTCTACAAATATCAAAATAACAAATGAAATCAAAACCTATAAAAAAATATATATTATTCAAATATTAAAAATGAAAGAAAATTGGATAGATTTTAAAAAGCACCTTTAAAATTGATTAACTATGAAAATAAATAAAGAAAATAAAGTTTTATTATTAGCTAAACAAATTGAAGATGCATTCAGTCAAAAACAATTCCAACTTGAATTTAGATTAAAGAAATTTTGGAAAATTGCTAACTTAGAATTTATTGGTACATATGAAAAAAGTATTACTGAAAAGAGTTTTGGTTATATAACTAATATAAGAACCAACGATAAAACTATTCTCTATCCAAGAGGTATAAATGATCGAAAAGTTTCAATACGTATTTCAGCCAAACCAGAATATATTGTTGGAGGTTCTTATAAGATTAAAGCTAAAATTGCTGATTTAGAATTAAGAAAGTTAAAAGGTAATCCTTATTTATTAATTTGTAAAAAAGATGAAATTATTAAAGTTGAAGAACAATTAGCCCCAAAAGAATTTATTAAAGAATGGTTTTTTAAAAAAGGAGAAAACCCAGGGGACGCTTCAACAATTGCATCGCAACTCAAACTAAATGAATTAGAACTTTATACAAAAACAGAACGTTTTGTTTTTGAATTATTACAAAATGCAGATGATATGCCGCTAGGTGTTAAAGGTGTGGATGTAAAATTCGAAATGATTAAAGACCATTTTTTATTTCTTCATAATGGAAAGTTCTTTGATAGAAATGATGTTCAAGCTATTTCTGATGCTGCAAAAAGCACTAAAACAAAAGATGATACTAAGACCGGTTATAAAGGAATTGGCTTTAAATCAGTATTTACAGATTCAACAAAAGTTTATATAAAATCAGGAGATTACTCATTTAAATTTGACAAGCTAGATCCAATTTATAGTGATTTTTGGAAATTATATAACGGTTATTTTTTAGATAGCTCAAAAGCAAAACAAGAAAAATTTAAAAAGGAATATGTTGGTCGTGAAGCTGAATTCACAAATATAGAAAGAATTCCTTGGCAGATAAAACCGATATGGTTTGATTATTATAATATTCCTGGTGACTTGAAAAATTCAGATTTTTCAAGTCCTTATAATGTAGCAATAGCACTTGAAATTGGTGAAGAAACATTATCTAATAAAGAATATGATTATAAAGTAAAAAACTTATTTAGAGAACCTCGTTTTCTTCTTTTTTTAAGAAATCTAAACAAACTTGAATATAGTTATAAAAATGAAAATATTAATTATGCAATAGATAGAAAAAAATCTTTTTTAGAGATTAAGAAAGATAATATTGGTATTGCAAAATTTATAAAATCTGAATATGAAATAAAAATTAATAATGAAAGTTTTAAAGCATCCGGGCTAAATTTTGAGAAAAGAGAAATTGAAGATGGTAAATATGAATTTATCGATTCTTCAGGTATAAAAATTGAAAATATTCCTGAAAAGCTTTCAATTCTAAATGGAACTACAATTTCTTTTGCTGCAGAAATTAATGAAAAAGGAATTATAAATATTGAAAACGATAAAGCCATTCTATTTAATTATTTACCAACCTCTGATACTAGATTTGAATTTCCTTTTTTAGTAAATGGTGATTTTGTTACAAAAACTGATCGAGAATTTATTTTACATGAAAATATTTGGAATCAATATTTATTTTATCAAATAGGTTTTTATAATGTTCTTTGGGTTGAGCACTTAATAGGTTTTAAAAATTTAAGAAAAACATATTTAAATGTTTTAGTAAACTCTCTAAAGAATGAAGAAGATGAAGCCCTGAAAAAAATTAACATTGCGTTTAACCAAGGATATATTTTTGGCATTCAAACAAGAAAATTTATATTAAATGATTTAGAAGAAAAAGTAGGTAAAGAAAGTATTATTATTGATGAATCTGGTATTTCAAAAATATTCGGTAATGATTTAGTTTACAAATTATGCGGTACTGAAAAACGTTTACCACACAAAGATCTTCCACTTAAAGTAATAAAGCTAGATATATTTCAAATAGAAAGGTATACAACTGATCAATTTTTAGAAGATTTAGAAGTTTTATTTTCATCACAGGATTCAAATAAAATAAAACTTAAAGATGAATTTTTAAATAGTATATTAAAACTAAATGATAATAAATACAGGGCATTATTAGAATGGGTAGATAAAAAAATGGAAAATGGTAATTCATCTATTCTTACTATGTTTCCATTTATTAGATCTGAGAATAAAATAGAGACTCTTGAAACTTTTATGTCTTATGAGAATAGTTGGTTTAAAACTACTGAGGAAATTGAAATAATTAAAATCTTAAAAACCCTTGAATTTAAATTTGCAGAATTCGAAATTAATCTATTTCAAAATATTAAAAACCAGATTAATAAAAAGGCCACTTATTTGAATGATGATTTAAAAAAATATGAACGAATTATTTCATCAAAAAAAATAGCAACTTTAATCCCAACTCAAAAAATCGAGTTATTATTATTTCTAGAAAATCTTAATAATATAGATTTAAAAAAACTATCAGCAGAGACACCATTATTCGTTTCAACAATAGGTCAAGCGAAGGCATTAAAATTCTTAATAGAACCGTCGATACAATATTCTTTAGACACTTTAGAATCGTTTGCAATTAAGCAAGAAGAATATGAATTGCTTCCTGATCGTTTTAAAAAGTCATTAATTTCTGAAAATAGAATTTTTGAAGACTTTTTTTTAAATGTTAGTTTATATGATGAATGGTCAGAACAATTTTCATTAAGCAATATTAATCAACATATTGAAGCAATATCCTACTGGTTCAATAAAGTAGAAAATACAGATGATATAAGTCAAAGTCAATGGGATAGCGTAGCTTGGATATATATTAATGATGAAGATAAATTCCAAAAACTTAGCGCAGTATACTGTCCAACATCTTTTTATAATTTACCTGAAGATAGTTATTTAAGTATCACAAACATCCTAAAGGATAATAAACTAAGCACTCCTTGCTACAAGTCTATTTCTATATTAGAAACACTTAATATTAAAGCTCAAGACTTTAAAATCACTAGTAAAATTAAACCATTAAATAATTTTTCACTTAAATCAGCTAATCTATTTTTAGACTGGTTGGAAGCTAATAATGAATCAAATTTCCTACATATTTGGTCTTTGAACAAGGTAAATGAAGACTGTTTTAATTTCATTGAATCTAAATTATTTAAATACAATTCAAAAAGAATTGAAGCTCATAATTATATACAAAATAAGGAAGAACTTAGAAAATTATTCCAACCATTTCCATCGGAATTAAGTTCAGCCTCTAGAAGCAAAATTGGATTGTTTCAAGGGGATGAATTAATTCTTAAATTAATTGAATCTAAAAAATATACGCAAGATTTAGCAATATTTATATCCAATGATTTTCCTGTAGAAAATTTTAAAAAATTCATTCTAAATTTACCTTCATTTCAACTAAGTTCAGTTACTATTTATGATAATAAGTCTCCAGAACATACAATTATAAACAGATTATTAAACTTTATAAAAGAGGATGTTAATCAAGGTGAAATAGACCAACTATTTAATATTTTTAGAGAAAAAATATTTATTGATGATAAAAGCATTAATAATTTTAATAAGAGCGATAAAATAAGTTTTAAAATTGAAAATGAAATATACGATAAACTAAAATTATCTGATGTTTTAATTGATTTTAAAGGAGAATCAGATGTACTAACAGAAGTTGTTAATGCTTTTAAAGACATCAAAGCCAAAGATAGTTTGTCAAAAAAAATATTTTCAAGTATTCCAATGGATAAAAATGAAATATTTGGTAAAATTAAAAGCGAGTCTTCACTTTATCTTTCTCCACATCAAACTGTTTTTATGCATTTATTCAATGCAAACAGAACAACTAAGGTGTTATTTCCCAAAGAATCTTTTTCTAATTTTCTATTTAAAAATAATCGTTCCTCTGAACTTCCTTTATTATATATAACTTATATTAATATTCTTTATGATTTAAATTTTTCAAGTGAAACAATAATATTTTATCCAAAAAAATTAAACCAACTAGTTTTATCTGAACTAAAAATTGATGATGAAACCATTCCTAAATGGTTAAATAACTGGATAAATCAAGATAGTACTAGGCTTACTTTTTGCTCCAAATTAGGTTTAAATATTGAATCAAGCTCAATTGTTGAATTAAGAAAGGCAATAATAAAAGAACCTTATGATATTGATGAAGTCAATAAGTTCTACGCTATATCAAAATCTAATTCAGATCTCTTATGGAATACAGTTCTTTGGATGAAATCATTTTCTGATGAAATAATTACTAAAAATATAGACCTAATAAGCAAAATATATACATATGCTATTCCTTCATCTCCCGATAAGAGATTAATCCCTTTTGTAAGTATTTGTGATGAAAACAAGAAATATTCTCTAGTACAAGAATCTCCTAATAAAATTTTTCATATAGAATCACTAAATTGGGGTGAATACAGTAGGGATATTTATCAAGCATTAACCAGAGCAAATATTAACAACTATATTATTGATGCTAAATGCCCTATCAAACTTAGGGCAAGCCTTAATAGTCTTAATCAAAAACCTATTATTTATCATGATTCAACATTTCTAAATGCTAATTCACAAATATTCAACGAATTATATTATAGAAAATGGAAACATTATAATGATTACCCTATTTACATTTATATTGGAGAAAACCTGCCTAAAATAGTAAAATATGGAGATTTGATAGTTAAAAAATTGGTGTATGATAAATCCGCCAAGGTGAACGATAAATTTTATATCACTAAAGATTTAGAAAATAACATATTAAATAATTTGCCAAATAGTTTTCCGAAATCAATTAAAGAAGACTTAATAAATTGGAAACTTGAAACAGAATCAAATCCTGATCTTTTATCTGGATTAGAATATGGCTATAACGAAACTGTTGAGCGTATTTTAAGAGATAGACTAGGGTTAAATTCAAAAGATCAACGCAGTGTAAATCAAGAAGCGAAAGCAGCTGTTTTATATCAATTACAAAAAGAGAATTATGACATATCAAATGTCCAGGATTTAGGTGCAAAACTTTCAAAAATCAAGGATGCAAATGGAATTGAAGTAGAGTATATTGTAAGGTCAGCAATTGGAGGTCTTTTATATATTGAATATTTTCATTGGAATGAATTAAAGAAAGAAAATACAAGTCTCGCAGTAATTTTTCCTAATAGTGATTCTCCTCAGTTTTTCCATTCAAATCAAGAATTATTGAATGAAGAATTAAACGAGTATATTCTATTTAGAATTCATAATTCAAGAAATATTGAAGAAATAGATAAGATATTTAATCAACTTGATAGTAACAATTCACATTTAATGATGGTTACAAGTGAGAAGATGAAAAAATCATTATTCCAAAAATTGATTGATAGCAAAAACAAGCCATCACTAAAAAATATTGCAGTAGAACCTAATTTTGATTTAAATGATTAGTAAGCAAGAACAAATTTCTCTATATAAAGAAGAATTAGAGGAAATAAATCTAGAAACAAAGCAAATATTCGATTCTCCAGCTTTTAGTTTATTCCAATCAGGTCAATTATTTGTTGGCCAATATAAAGGTTATGACCAAAATAGAGGTAATATTTTTATAGATTTAAACTCAGGTAGCGGATTTAACTTACCAAGAATTGATCAATCTTTATGTTGTTTTAAATTCCTAGACCAAAATTATAAACCAAAACAATGGGTAAATCAATCATACACTGATTTATTAGAAAATTTAAATTCCGAAAAAGACACTTCAGAAGTTAAATTAGTTGATTTTATGAATTCCGATAGAGAAGGCTTTGTACGTCTAATTATAAATCAAGTAGATATTGATTTTGTCGAATCTTTAGTATATAATCAAATACTTGGATTAGGCCCGACTATTCCACCCTTCGACTACATAGTAAATCTTATTAAATTTAGTAATGCAATTGAATCTAATAATGAAATATGGAATAAGGTATTAAATTTTGAATATAAATTTGATATAAATAGAATTCCAGAATTAGTAAATGAAAATATTGATATAGCTCAATTTATAATTGATGAAACTGATAAATATGGTTTTTTTATTCTTCAAGGCCCTCCAGGAACTGGTAAAACATACCAAATGGCTGATGTAATTAGTCGTCTAGCTTTAAAAAATAAATCTGTTCTTTTAACAGCTCTTACAAATAAATCTATTATTGAAGTTTGTGAAAAACAATTTCTATTTGAACTTATGAATCTAGGTAAAGTATCTAAAACTAGAATTTCTACTTCTGAGAAGACTAAATTCCCAAAATTAAACTCTATTAAAGAAATTATTCCTATAAAAGGTGAAATATGCTTAGCAACATATTATCAATTTTCAAAGTGCTGGGAATCAATATTAAATGGTTTTGATTATGTAATAGTTGAGGAAGCATCACAAGCATTTCTTACGACAATTGCAGCTGCATTTAAGGTGGGTAAAAAAGTGATTGTTGTGGGTGACCCATATCAAATTGAACCTATTCTAAAATATAAAAATTTTGCAACAATTTCTCCATATATTGATAAACTTAAAAACGGCCTTCAAACAATTTGTGGTCTTTCTGAAATCCCATTTTACAGAAAAATAGAAACGCGAAGACTAACGCCAAGAGCTACAAAATTTACAAATTATTTTTATCAAAACACAATTATATCAAAATCATTATATCAAAATCTTAAAGATGATATTAAAAAGCTTAATTTTTTAGGAAGTTATGTAAATGAGCTTGGAGGTCCAACACTTATTTTATCTAACATAAATGACAAAGAGGATATTAGTAGTATTTCTCCATTTTTAATAAAAGCAATTAATGAAATAAAAGTTCAAAAATCAGGCACTATTGCAATATTAACTCCATTTATTAAAACTGCAATTTTATTGCAGAAAGAATTAAAAATTAAAACAAAATCAAAAGACTACCTTATAGAAACTATTGACCGTGTTCAAGGTTTAGATGTCGATTTTTGTTTTTTAATAATTCCAAATATTAGTTATAACTTTTCTTTAAATATGAATCGCTTCAATGTTGCTACAAGTCGTGCTAAAAAAGCTACATTTATCATTATGAATAAAAAATTTAATAATAAAGTTTTTCTTAAAGGTAATTCAGGTATTTATTTAAATAACTTATTTAGTGATTCTCAAAATGTTAAAATATTAAATAATGATTTATAATTTTAGTTTTTTTAAATTTATTAAATAATCCTTCCATCTCCAGCAGTATTCAGTTTCATTTCACTACATACAGCTTCCAATTCCCCTCATAAGAACTTCCTTGCAGTCAGTACTTATATTTGCCTTTGCGCTTTTTTAAATCCGTTTTCATTACAATAATGGCAACAAAATAGAATATTCAGCAGGTAATAAGGTGTTCGTCATACGTTCCATTTTGTTCCATAAAATACAATTAAAAGGGCATTTGTCACACTGAGCTTGTCGTAGTGTTAACCAAAATCAAGATTGATAACTAAAAATTCATAACTAAAATCCCTTGTACTTGCCGTTCGTTGCACTACAATTTGTGCGCCAGTGGGTGCTCATTGTAGCGCACTCACTTATTTTACTCCACACATTCCACGTATTCCTCACGCACAGCTACTTTTGCCCTTAAAATCTTTTAGGGTAATGCTTCGCAAATCATATTGTTAAGGGCAACCGCTGTTTCATAATTTTGGCTCGCCTGCTGCTCACTTCGGGCTAAAAAAAGGGTGTCACAGTTTTTGAGAGCTGCCATTTTGCATATAAAATAACCGTTGCAAGTAACTAAATTGTTTAAGTAAACCAGCACATTTATTTCATCAACTAACCGCTTATATTCAAATTCTACAACGGATTATTACATATTGCAAACGCGCACAAGCGCAAAGTCTTTCGCTCATTATTCCTCGTTTCTGGCCCTTTGTTAAAATTTATTTTTAAAATATAACTCATAAATCCACAACTAAAAACTCATAATTTAAAACAAACATCCAATAACAAATACAAAGGACACATCACTCGTCACGCTTCACTTCATAAATTGCCCTTGCCTTTCCAACAGCTTCAAAAACAGCGCCATCCTTGCGTGTACCACGTAGTTGTTGTTCGCACTTATTCCTGCGTCAACGTGCTTTCACCTCAACACCCTCGTTCAACTCGCTGGCGGCTCGCTTAAATGCTGCCGCATTTCTAAGCTGCGCGATTACCTGCAGAATTAATAATTCAGATTCTTAAACCTAATTGCTGTTTTATTTGATATTCATATAAAGTATAATCAGTTCCAAGACCCAGTTCACCTAATTCATAAGCTTTATGTTTCCTATAGTACCAGTAGGCATTGTATAAACCACCTTTTAAAAAAATATCAATAGTTTGCTTGGTGCCATCAAATGTGTGCCTGATATCATTTACATAGAAATAATCAGTCCCAACCGTTGCTTGTAGAAATGGAATGGTAATATTCTCACCGATTTTTGGTAAATAAGTTAATTTTTCGCACTTAAATGTTGCATACCTTTTGAAATAATCTAAATGGAATTCAATTACTGTAGTATTGAAGTTCATAGTATAATTTTTTTCATAACTATAAAACTCATAATAGATATTCTTTAGCATTTTTCTTAATTGTTGGATCTTTAGTCCAAGTATGCTTTCCATTTCCTTTAATGTTGGAATAGGCAGTTCCTCGTCTTCATAATAATCTTTTTCCATTAGAAAAAGTAGTAGTTCTCTATAATCTTTTCGGTCCTTAAAGGCGTCAAATACTTGTTGCTTAATGGAAAGTATATCAAGTAAAACCCTTTTAATTGAAAGTTTTAGTTCCATTTTTTGTATTAAAATTAAGAATAAAAAATAAAAAAAAGCAAGCAAAATTAGTTCGCTTCCTTCTCCAGCCACAAAAGGCTATAAAGGTCAAGCCCTCCGGGTTTTGAAAAATATTTTTTAAGCTATAATTCTTTTCACGTCTCACGCGTAACATCTAACATCTATCTTCTCACGTCTCACTTTTCCCTTTAACCGTTAGCCTTTTCCCTTTCTCCCTCATCCCTCATAATTACCCATCAAAAAATATTTCCCAAAAACCTTGACAGCCTTATCCTCGCTACCAAACAGTCAAGCTTTCTTTTTTTTCTTTTTCTTTTGAAATTATATAGGCGAAGCATAAATTTTAAAAGCGAAGCTATGTCAACTTATGAAATCAAAACCCACCGAAGCGGAAACACCTATTCAAAACCACACTTTTTTATTTTGTCTAAAGGGTTTAACAGTGGCAAACCAATGAAAGAACCTTGCCCTAATTGCTTTGTTATAACCACAACTTCAGAATCTGCCCGGGAATCGTTGTATTATTTATGTTTATCGCTTAAAATCGGGAAATACTTCAATTATTATTTAAAAGGAAGTGTAATTCCATTTATTTGCATTTCAGATGCTAAAAAAGTAATTAACGCTGCTCTACAAAATAACCAGGATCAGCAGTGGAAACTTAAAGTTGAAAAACTCAAAAAAATAAATGTGTTTGAAGAAAATCTGCAGCAGCAACTTAAATTAATTTCAGAGTTAAAAATGGCGTTGTTGAGGTCTTAAAATTAATGGAGCCTTTTTTGAGTGCAGTCGAAGCGTCACCCTGAGCTTGTTGAACTATCATCATTAACCGAAAATACATTATGAAAATAATAATAGCAGGAAGTAGAAACTTCACCGACTACAAAAAACTATGCGAAGTTTGCGACCACATTCTCCAGGATCAAACCGATATTGAAATTGTAAGCGGGGCTTACTACAAAGGTGCCGACAAACTGGGTGAACAATACGCAATTGAAAGAGGTTACAAAATAAGGCAATTCCCTTCAAATTGGAAAAGATTTGGAAGAGCAGCCGGTCCAAAACGCAATGAACAAATGGCAAACTATGCCGATGCGCTAATTGCTTTTTGGGATGGGAAAAGTAAAGGCACCAAGCATATGATTGAGCTGGCGAAAAGTAAAGGTTTAAAAATTAATATCTATCAAATCAATCCAAACTGTATTTAATTTCATTTTAAATTGTGAACTACCATATTATTTTAACTCTTTTTTGTTAAATTAGTACATTAAAAAAATTGCAAATTTCAACAAATGATAAAATAATCTAAATTTACTTTTAACTTTTATTTCTTAAGGGACAAAAGATAATATATGATGTATTTAACGAGTTATGAGCTAAGGAAATGAACATTATGCAAAAATTATAATGAAATGAGAAAAACTGAAAGAAATATAATAATTATTCTATTACTAATCATTTACTTAATGATTGTAGGAAATGATTTCAAAGACAATTCATTGATTCAGAATTCAATTGCAATAGCGTGTAGTATTATAGCTCCAATTATTGTCTTCTTCGTTGATTCGTTTCTTGCAAACATAACAAGAGTAAAACTTTGGTTTTTATCAAAACTACGCTACAGGAAAAAGAAAATTAGAGTGTCAATGTCATACATTTATCGGATTCACATTAATGATAAATATTTACTTTTAAAAAACTCTAAGTGGGATTATTATCAGCCAGTTGGTGGTGTATATAAAGTCCTGTCAGAAGATGTAGGGTTTTTAAAAGACAACTTTGATTGGGGGAAAGACCCATATATGAAAACTAACAACGAGAAAAGAAATGATTTAAGAGGTACAGTTCCTATGCCTAAGCTGATAAATTTTCTTGACTGGTTTAAGTCTCAAAAAAATAGAGAAATTTCACATTGGAGAGAATTTTACGAAGAATTGATAAAGACTGATATATTGAATATAAATGATTTCCCACATTTTGAGTATAGATATGCAGGAACTTTGCTTACACCAATAAAGAAATCTGAAAAATGGAAAGATTGTTTGGAAATTCTTTCTTATGATATTTTGGATTTAATACCTTCTTCTGAACAAGAGGAAATTTTAAGGAAAACTCAACAAGAAACAAGCCAAGATTATATTTGGTTGGATGAATACATTATCCTTAACAATGGTGTAGTAAATAAGGATAAAGAAATTGAAATCGGGCAACATACAAAATGGACAATTGAAATGAAACACTCTAAATAAAACGATATGTACTTTTTAAATAATAAAACTGCTCAAATTGATGATTTGCTAGCTAGGGCAGCGGAGAAATTACAGCTAGATAAAACTAGAAGAGAAAAAATTGAGAGTTCTTATAAATCGGTACAAGAGGTATTAGAAAATGACCCCGATTTTTTTGATACTAAAAACTTTGAAATTTATCCTCATGGTTCAGTTAGAATAGGAACAACAGTGAAACCATTATCAAAAAATGAGTTTGATTTGGATATTGTTTTACACATTCAAGATAGAGTTTATGAGCAAACAGACCCATTGAAAGTGTTTAATGAGTTAAAAAGAGTTTTACAAGGTAATGGTACTTATGAAGATAAAGTTGAACCGAAAACAAGATGTGTAAGATTAAACTATGCAGGTGATTACCATATGGACATTCTTCCTGGCTGCCAACATAGTGCAAATGATGAAAATAGAATAGTAATACCAGACAGAGAACTAAAAGAATGGTTAATAAGCAATCCAAGAGGATATGCAAAATGGTTTTTAAATAAAGCCGAAACGATTAAAATGACATTGCTAGAAAAAGCATACGCAGCAGAAGAAATTCCTTCGGATGACTTTGCAGCCAAAAAGCCTTTGCAACGCGCAGTGCAGATTATCAAAAGATATCGTGATTTGTTTTTTGAAAAGAATACCGATTTTGCAACTTCTAGTATCGTATTAACTACACTTGCAGGTCAATTATATCAAAATCAAGAATCTATTTTTGAAACAATTGACTTTATAATTTCACAAATTCAAAGCCAAGTAAATCTCAGCAGATTCAAAAGAATAAAGGTTTTAAATCCAGTAGATAACAATGAAGATTTTACAGATAAATGGGAAAAAGAGCCAAAATATTATTCAGAATTCATTCGGTTTGTAGAGGCTCTTTATAAAAATTGGCAAAAGCTTAAAGAGAATAATGGATTAGTTGAAGAAAGTAACATTTTAAAAAGCGTTATTGGAGAAAATATTTATTCATATAGTTTAAAGCAACAAACTTTACTTACTGAAGATTATAGAAGGAAAGGCAAAGTATTTTCTTCGTCTGTAACAGGAGCTCTTGGTTCAAAAGTTGTGTCAGATAAGCCAATTAAGAAAAACACATTTTTTGGAGAGTGAGAAAATATTGGAAAAAAAACTTAGATATTACTGTTCAATTTGCTAATGTTAAAAAAGAATATCCTCAATTCAAAACAAGCATATTAAAGGATTCATTATTAATAAAAGGTGACGTCCAACCTACTCCTAGAAGTAGGGTTTATCACTTTAAACTAAGATATTATGTAGGGAAACGACCTAAAATAAATATCACAAAACCAGAATTGAAAAGGAATTTTATGAATAAAAAGATACCTCACGTTTATTCAGGTAATGAATTGTGTTTGTATTATCCAAAATACAAAGAGTTCGATTCTAAATGTAAGGTGTCTGAATACATTATTCCTTGGATAAGTTTATGGCTTTACTATTATGAAATATGGCATATAACAGGTGAATGGCTCGGAGGTGGTATACATCCAGTGATAAAACAATAGAAACCAGCCCATAATATTTTGTATAAGAAATGGCCGGTAAGTGCTGAATATAAAGGTTTGTAACCCGCTTAAACTGCAAAAAGGTTTGACAGCAAACTACTACGCAATCTGCCACTAATCTACAATTTATCATTAAAGACAAAACCTAGCTCAGTTTTATTTTTTTGTAAACAACTTCCTCAATAAAAAAGACACAAAAAAACTAACCACAGCACCAATAACAGCCATTACAGCAGTAATCACAACATCGTGCAATTCAATATTGTAAATGGCAGATAAAACCGTTCCACCAACCACACCAGATTTCAACTGAATATCATTACTCAACATTTTTTAGTCTTTGTTTTAGTCTTAGTTTTTGTTTTCGTCTTGGTCTTGGTCTTTGTCCATAACCACCGCCTGACTCACAGCAGTTGCAACAGTTCCGGCAACAGTCATATAGGTGGCAATGGTTACTAAAATTGCAGGAACACTAATTGGTGCAGCTAAAATGGCACCGCCTGCAGTGGCCAACGCAATGCCAATATTTCGTAATCTTTTAAAAAAAGGTGGAGTAGGTTCTTTTATTCGTTCTATAAGTTTCATAGGTAAAAATTTAAGATTTAATAGTAAGGGTTACAGTTTCTTTTCTGTCAAATGCCTGGTAACACAAGGATATTATTTTTTGAAAGAGTTGTTTGGAATACAAGCCCTTTCCAATACCTGTTAACTGCGTTACCGGAGCCATACAACCCGATAATTCTTTTTGGGCGTCATTGGCTGGATGCATCAGAATAAGACTTCTTTTTGGAACGTTTTCAAGTTGTAAATGATGTTTGAATTTTTCAGAATAACGTGCTTTCAATTCATAAACTCCCTCCGGAATACAAGAAATATTTCTACGGTTTTCCAACCAGGGTAATTCAATCACAAATCCCATAAACTGGTCTTTGTAAAAGAGGGCACCGTTGGTACCCTCCTTAAAATAAGTCCTGTGTAGGTTGAAGTTCATTATGCAACATTCACATCAACAACAGACAACGCATTGTATGCACCATTTTTCAACGGATACATCGCACCATTTACTTCCTGATAAAACTCAATTCCCAATACCTGAAAAACAGGTAATGCAGAATTAGCAGTGATCGTTGCAGTTAAGTCAATGGCAGCCGTATCTGCACTGTCATACGGTAACACAGCAGTTTCATCACTTTCAAAAGTGGAGGTTTCACTTCTGAAATCCAGTTCAGCTGCTCCCATTACTACTTTAAAATGGGTTGTTCCTGCAGGAGCTGCAATTCTCACAGTCGGTGCAAACGGAGCAATACTCACAGTTGCTTCACCAGTAACACGGTCAAAAGCATTCACAGTTGGAGTAAACAACGTAGCGCCTAATTTTCCATTGGTGTTAAACTCAAATCCTTTAATCAGACTCAAATTTCCATTTTCAATGGAACGTAAACCACGATCATTTACCGAATCCGTTTTTACCACTTTCAACAGGTCAGTCGTTAACCTGCTTACCACACGTTTGTCTTTTGCGTTTTGCAACAACACCCGAATGGCATTTCGAAGTACTTTACTACCTTTACCTGCTCTTCCAAATTCTGCACCGTTTTCACGTGTTCTTTGGAAGGCTGGATCATTTGCAATTCTCGATGCATCCACGCCGCCTTTTTCGCGCGCAAGATGTCCATCAGATGTTTTGTAAAAGGAAATACCTCCGATAGTTCCTTTTAATTTAATAATGCCGGTTTGTTTAGCCATAATTCTATAAATTTTTAATTTTCAACAAATCACCGTAGATTTATAAAAGATTTCAAAAACACAACACCATCCAAGCCGATTCATCCAATTTATTCCGAATTCGGAACAATAGACAACCCAAAGATGAAGCAAGGATAAAGTATAGATAAAGCATTAATGAAAGTACAAAGAGTGTGCATATACCCCAAAGACATCCAGCGCATCACTGGCAGAAGTGAACGCTACGGAAGAAAACTCTTAAATGATATAAAAACCTATTTTGGTAAGCAGCAACATCAGTTTATAACCAAAGAAGAGTTTTCAGAATATTCTGGTATTGAAGTAGATATCATAAATGAATACATAATAGATTAAATAAAAGGGGGCTAATTAGGGGTCAGTAAAAAAGTGTACCTTTGTAACCATAATAAAATAAGGGAAGTTTGGAATTGTTTTAGTTCCTTCCTCTCTGCGAAAAAGAAAACAAATTGATACAAAAATCCACAAACCGTTGGTTTTAATGGGTTTTATTTTTTAGATGTTATCATATTGTTTGATTTAATTTCATATATTAGGTCAACAAATCGGTCAACAAATAAAAAAAATTAATTTGTTGACCGAATTATGGCTGTAGATTGCAAATTCCGGATAAAGTATACCACTCATTCCGGTTAAAACTGAGCCACCTAATCCGGATCAAAGTGAGCCAGTTATTCCGGACTAAATTGAGCCACTAAAAAAGATCGATTCTATTTGTAGGTCATAAAATGTTTTATTTGATAAAAACATTATGGCAAATAAACAAATAGAGATGCGAAAAGTAAAGAAGATTTTTAAACTGTATACCCAAGGTATAAGTAGGCGAAAGATAAGTTCACAAACGGATATTTCACGAAACACTGTAAGTAAATACATTGATTTTTTTCAGCGGTATAAATTAACAGGATATGAGGTATCTTCAATGACTATTGAGGAATTAAGCACTTTGTTTAAATCAGAACCAAAGCCCAAAACAACCCGCTTAAGTATTTTAGAGCAATACTTCCCATACTTTGATAAAGAACTTAAGCGTACAGGTGTTACGCGTTATTTATTGTGGGAAGAATACATATCCAAGCATCCAGAAGGATTTGGGAGGTCTCAATTTTTCTATTGGTATAACCAATGGCGTAAAGAGGTCTCACCAGTAATGCATTTTGAACACAAAGCTGGTGATAAATTGTTTATTGACTTCACAGGAAAGAAATTAACCATTGTAGATGAACATACTGGAGAGCTCCAAGAGTTAGAAATTTTCGTATGTGTTTTAGGCAGTAGTCAATATACCTATGTAGAGGCTTGTCCAAGTCAAAAGAAAGCAGATTTTATTCGCTGTATAGAAAATGCCTTATGGTATTATGGCGGAGTTCCTAAAGCTTTGGTGGTAGATAACTTAAAAGCAGCTGTAACTAAAAGTAGTCGTTATGAACCCAAAGTCAACGAAACTTTTGCTGACTTCGCAGACTATTATGGTGCTGCAGTATTGCCCACTAGAGCTTATAAGCCAAGAGACAAAGCCATTGTAGAAAATGCAGTACGTATTATTTACACTAGAGTTTTTGCCCCCTTAAGAAATCAAACTTTCCACGATGTAGTCAGTATTAACAAAGCGATATTAGGTTTGCTAGAACAACATAATAGTATGTCTTTTAGAGGACGTAGCTATTCTAGAACATCTTTATTTAAAGAAGTAGAAAGCCAGACATTAGATCCTTTACCATCCAAGAGGTATGAACTCAAAGATTATGCAAATGGTACGGTTCATAAGAACAGTCATATTTATTTAAGTAAAGACAAACATTATTATAGTGCGCCTTATAGGTATATAGGAAAAAAGGTGCGCATTGTTTTTTCAAATAGTGTGGTTGAAATTTACTACAGACAAGAACGTATTGCTATCCATACTAGAATTAAAAGTAAGTACCAGTATAGCACTATAGATGAACATATTCCTTCTTTTCATCGCTTTGTTAGTGAATGGAGTCCAGAGAAATTTATAAACTGGGCAGGATTCATCGGTGAAGAGTGCAAATACTTTATCACTAAAATATTAGATAAAAAACAACATCCAGAACAATCCTATAAATCTTGTTTAGGCGTTTTACACCTAGCAAAGAAAGTAGGTAATACACGATTAAATAGTGCCTGTAAAAGAGCCTTGAGTTACCAGGCGTATAACTACAAAATTATTGAAAGTATTTTAGAAAAAGGATGGGACACCATTGAAGAATCTGTCGAAGAAACTACAGAAGTCCCATATCATAAAAACATTAGGGGAAGAAATTATTATAAATAAACACCATTAAAACCAATAGAAAATGAATACACAAACATTAGAACAAATGAAACAATTAAGACTCTATGGAATGCACAGAGCCTTTACTGAGACCCAGCAAGCAAACAGTATACAATACACCAATGATGAGCATATTGCTTACCTTTTACAATCGGAATGGGATGATAAACACAATAGAAAAATAGAACGACTTACCAAGGCTGCTAAATTTAGATACAAGGCTATTATTGAAGAAATTGATTACCATCAGCATCGAAATATTGACAAGAATCAATTACAACGATTTGCTAGTGGAGAGTTTATTAAAAATAATGAGAGTGTTTTAATCACTGGGAGTACTGGTGTTGGTAAAAGTTTTATTGCTTCAGCTATAGGACACCAAGCTTGTTCTTTAGGATATAAAGTGATGTATTTTAATACCCATAAATTATTTACCAAATTAAAAACATCTAAAGCAGATGATACCTATACAAGAGAGATTAATAAAATAGAAAAACAAGATTTATTAATACTTGATGATTTTGGACTCAGAGCTCTTGATAGTACTAATAGACATATACTTATGGAAATTATTGAAGATAGGCATGGGAAAAAAGCGACCATTATTGCTTCTCAATTACCTACTGAAGCTTGGCATCAAGTCATTGGAGAACAAACGATTGCAGATGCTATTTTAGATAGAATTGTACACTCGGCACATAGAATTAATTTAAAAGGTGAATCTATGAGGAAAAAATTAAGAAAAAAACACTAATTTTAACATACAAATTGAATCGATTTTAACACTTGATTTACACTGCTCAGTTTCATCCGGAATGAGTGGCTCAGTTTAACCGGACTTTCCAATAAACTATTAAAACTAAAAAAATTGTCTTTTAAAAAAGTTAGTAATTTTCTAATTGTAGTTATTGCTTTTTCAGTCTCAATGCTAATGAACTTACCTAGAGGTTTGAAATTGTTTGAAATTTCAAATACTCTGGAAAGTCAAAATGCAACCATTTCTATAAGTGATTTAATCTTGCGTGTTATATTTCTTTTCGTAATCTCTTGGGGAGTTCTACAACTTAATGCTAATTGGAGGTATCAATTAAAAAAATCGTCTTTATTTTATGAGATAATAATAACTCTTATTGTTCACTTTGTAATTTTATATGGTTCTGTTAAACTATTTATTTTCATTTTTTCCGCACTAAATGAGAAATCACAGACTGATGAGGAAGTTGGGTTTATTTATTTTGGATACGTCATAGTATTTATTGTGTTATTTTTTGTTGCAAAAATTTTAAGGTACCAAGTGTTTAGAGAAGAAGATCTATTAGAAAAAGAGATCTTGAAGCAGCAAAGTATAGAGAATGAGTTAACAGCATTAAAAAATCAAGTAAACCCTCATTTCTTATTTAACTCTTTAAATTCTCTTAGTTCATTAGTTAGAGAAAATAAAGAAGCCACAACTTTTGTTACTAAACTTTCATTTATGTATCGTTATATTTTGCAAAGTAGTGAGAAGGATTTGGTGACATTAAAGGAAGAAATGAAATTTTTAGAAAGCTATATCCATCTAATTAAAACGAGATATAGAGATAGAATAATAATTAATATTGATATTTCTGAAGAATATTATAAAAGCAAAATACCAGTGTTAACTTTACAATTGTTAGTTGAAAATTGTGTTAAACATAACGAGATTTCTATTGATAACCCATTGGATATATATATTTATATTGATCGAAATTATATTGTGATTGAAAATTTAATAAATCCAAAAATAGGTCATGTAGAAAGTACTGGAAAAGGGCTTTCAAATATTAATAAACGCTATTTATTATTGAAAGATGAATGTATTTCAATAAGTAATACAAATAATGTTTTTAAAGTAAAACTACCCATAAATTAATAACTCTATGAAAGTAATTATAGTTGAAGATGAAGTGTTAGCAAGTGAGAATTTAATTTATTTATTGAAAAATATAGACCCAAATATTGAGGTGTTAAAAGTTTTAGACTCTGTTAAATCTTCTATTAATTTCTTTTCGAAACCTAACGAAGCTGATTTGATATTTATGGATATTCATTTAGCAGACGGTTTATCATTTGAAATTTTTGATAAGGTAACTGTTAAAACTCCTTTAATATTTACTACGGCCTATGATCAATATGCAATTAAAGCATTTAAGGTTAATAGTGTCGATTATCTTTTAAAACCATTAAATGAAGAAGAATTGGGAGATGCTATTATTAAATTTAATTCTATTATTAAAACTGAGCCAACAATTAATAATAGTCAAATTGAAAGTGTTTTACAATTGTTAAATTCAAATAATAAAATTTTTAAATCAACTTATTTAGTGCAAAGTAAAGATGAGCTTATTCCATTAAAAGTTACTGATATAGCTTATTTCTATATTGAATTAGGGATTATTAAAGCTATAACTTTGGATAATAAATCATTTATTATTAATGAAAAACTTGAAACTATAATAGAAGAGATTGATACTTCAAAATTTTATAGAGTTAACAGGCAATTTGTTGTTAATAGAGAGGCCGTTTTAAAAATCAAATTTTATTTTAATGGTAAATTAGTTTTAAAAACAAACCCACCATTTAAAGAGCGAATAATTGTTAGTAAAGCAAAAGCAACCGAATTTAAAAATTGGATGAATAATTAAAAAAGTATTAAAGCTATGCTAGTATTATGAAATATAGTTTTTAATAGTTAGAATATCACAAAAAAACCACTCAATAATAGAAATATTGAGTGGTTTTTTAGATTTAATTGTTTTCTAAATACTATTTATATACGTTTTCAACTGTATTTAGATCTTGTTTTTTAATAGATTTTTCATTACTAACGGGAACCTCAATTGTTAAAAATTTATCTTCGCCATCAGAATCTTCACCTTGATAAAACTTAAAAATATAAGGTTCATCTTGTAGAACATGAATTGGAATTGAAAAGGTTGTTTCTCTAATACTTGGATTATATCCAATTCCATCATCTACATGTGCAATAGGATAAATTAGTCTCGATGTTCCTTCGTAGAAATAGTCAAATTGTCCATAATGGTAATAGCTACTATTTGGTAATTCTATTGTAACCTCAATGTCATAGAAACTTCCGTAGTAAAATTCATCTGGAAGATCTGCACTTATTGTATTTACATACTCTAAATGGTAATCGTGATCGTTGTGGAAAGTCCGGTTAAACTGAGCCACTCATTCCGGATGAAACTGAGCAGTGTAAATCAAGTTACACAATGCAGAAAGAAGAATGCGTTGGAACTGGGAATATGTGCAAGCACGATTATTTAAAATTTCAACTAAAAGTTTAGCATTAGAGCAAACACAAAGTGTAGGATCTAACTTTATCAACGAGCTTAAAAATATGTTTATAACCATTTTATCAGCCAAATTGGTTATTGATGGAGAATTAACATTAGGGATGATGATGGCAATTAGCTACATAGTTGGTCAATTAAATGCTCCTGTAACGCAATTAATTGGCTTTATGCGCGATGTTCAGGATGCTAAAATATCTTTAGAAAGGTTAGGGGAAATACATAATAAAGAAGATGAAGAAAAAGAAGGACAAGAAAAAATATCTATTATCCCTGAAAACTCGGATATTAAATTAAAGGGAGTTTCCTTTAAATATACAGGAGGCTTAGAACCAGTTTTAAAAGATGTTTCATTTACTATTCCGGCAAATAAAATAACAGCAATAGTTGGAGTTAGCGGTAGTGGTAAAACTACTTTAATGAAATTGCTACTAAGTTTTTATAATGTAGATAAAGGAGAAATTCTTGTAAATAATTTTAATCTAAAAAATATATCACAAAAAGTGTGGAGAGCACATTGTGGTGTTGTAATGCAGGAAGGGTATATTTTTAACGATACTATTGCTAAAAATATAGCTGTAGGAGAAGATTATGTAGATACTAAAAAATTACTACACGCAGTAGATATTGCAAATGTTGCCGATTATATTGATGGTCTTCCACTAGGATATAACACAAAAATAGGTAACGAAGGGTCCGGACTAAGTACTGGTCAAAAGCAACGTCTTTTAATTGCAAGAGCAGTTTATAAAAACCCAAAATTTTTGTTTTTTGATGAAGCAACTTCGGCCTTAGATGCAAATAATGAAATGGTGATTATGCAAAAACTAAATGAATTTTTTGCAGATAAAACAGCAGTGGTTATTGCACATAGATTGAGTACCGTTAAAAATGCACATCAAATAGTAGTGTTGGATAAAGGAAAAATTGTAGAAGTTGGAAATCACAAAGAGCTAATAAAACAAAAAGGAAAATACTATCATTTAGTAAAAAATCAGTTAGAATTAGGAAATTAAAATATTCTCTCGTGAGGAATAGACACAAACCTTGAGTGTCTTTAACTGTTCAAGGCTTTATAAATAGTAATTTTTTAATTATGAGAAAACAATTTTTAAATTTAGGAAAAGCGTTAAGTAAAACTGAGCAAAAATCAATTAATGGAGGTGGGTTAACTTGTTGTGAATGGTGCAGCGATGGAACCTGTAGTGAGTGGACTCTAGGTGGTCGTGCTTGCTCATTTGCACCCCCTTGTTAATAGTATTTATAGTTGGTGTTTTAAATCATTTTAATTTTATTTAAAAATTTTCAGTTTAAAGCACCAGACATAAATTAACTAAATCACAAATAAGACACAAACCTTGAGTGTCTTTAAAAGTTCAAGGCTTTATAAATAGTAATTTTCATTATGAAAAAACAACTTTTAAATTTAGGAAAAACTTTAAACAAAGCAGAGCAAAAATCAATTAATGGAGGTGGAGGTAAACCATATATATGTAATGCAGATGGAGATCCAGTAATTTGCTATTTTCCTACAGTATGTACTCTAGGGACAAATGGATGGTATTGTTCTTAATTTTTATAGAGAGGTTTAAAAACCTCTCTATTATTATTCTTTTGAAGAATTATTTCTTATAACAAATAAATAATAAAATATCAAAGATAAATTAATAAACAGATTGAATTAGGAAATTAAAATATTCTCTCGCGAGGAATAGACACAAACCTTGAGTGTCTTTAAATGTTCGAGGCTTTATAAATATTAATTTTTTATTATGAAAAAACAATTTTTAAATTTAGGAAAAGTGTTAAGTAAAGCTGAACAGGAATCAATTAATGGTGGTGCTTCAGATGCAGAAGCATACTGTGATGTTGAGTTGTATGGTGCTTTTTGGTGTTGTCAAATGAATATGCAATACTGTAATCTATAATTCTTTAAAATTCTGACTAGAAAAATGTCAGGATTGTTAAGCACAGGTGGACTTACTACCTGTTCTTTACTGATTAAATAATAATCCAAATGCCAAAAGCAAAAGATAATATACAAATTAGAAGTGAAGAAGTACAGGAAATATTAAGCTATGTGCCTAATTGGATGGTTAGGTATGGAAACACCTTAGTATTACTGTTAATTTTATTATTGCTGTTAATTACATGGTTTGTAAAATATCCTGATGTTATAACAGCAGAAGTGGTGGTTACAACAAAAATACCTCCTGAAAAAATTTATGCAAAATCATCGGGTAAAATAGAAACCATATTGGTTAATAATAAGTCTAAAGTAACTACAAATAGTATTATTGGGGTAATAGAAAACACTGCAAATTATAAAGATGTTTTATTACTTAAAAGTATTATAGATACCATTACAATAAATAAAAAGGATTTTATTTTCCCAATGGATGAATTACCATTTTTAGTACTTGGAGACATTACCTCTAATTTTTCAAACTTTGAAACTAATTATTCCGAATACACTTTAAATAAAAAATTGAAACCGTATACCAGTGAGTTTTCAGCAAATAAATTATCTCTTGCAGAAGTTAAAAATAGATTGGCAATTTTAAAATCTCAAAAAGAATTAAATGAAAAAGAACTAGAATTTAATAGAAAAGATTTAGAAAGAAGTAAATCTTTATTTGAAAAAGGAGTTATATCTGCTCAAGATTACGAAAGAAAACAAATAGAGTATACAAAATCAAAACGTAGTTTTAAAAATATGAACAGTTCAATTTCTCAATTAAAGGAGGCAATTGGGAATTCAAAAAATACTATCAAAAGTTCTGAAATAAAGAAAACTCAGGATGAAACTAGGTTGTTAAAAAAAGTAATTCAATCATTTTATGAATTAAAAAAATCAGTAAAAGATTGGGAGTTACGGTATGCTTTAAAATCTTCAATATCAGGCGAAGTATCATACATGTCTTTTTGGAATGAAAACCAAACTGTAAATATTGGAGATTTAGTTTTTACTATCATTCCATCTCAAAATTCAGGTTATATAGGCAAAATAAAGGCACCAATTCAAAATGCAGGAAAAATAAAAATAGGTCAAAAAGTTAATATTAGTTTGGCTAACTATCCAGCAACTGAATTTGGAATGTTAAATGGGAAAGTTGAAAATATTTCACTTTTTCCAGATAAAGATGGCAACTATTTAATAGATGTTTCGCTAGACAAAAAGCTGATAACCTCATACAATAAACAAATAAATTTTCAGCAAGAAATGAGAGGTAAAGCAGAAATTATAACAGAAAATTTACGCCTTATTCAGAGGTTTTTTTACCAATTTAAAAATGTATTTGATAAATAAAATATTCTCGCGATGAATAGACATAAACCTTGAGAGCCTTTAAATATTAAAGTTGTAATAATTTTATCATTAATTTATCTATTTATGGTATTTTTGATATTAATTTTAAGTTTTAAAAAACTGAATGAGCAAACCATTCCAATTTAAACAATTTGCTATTCAACAGAATAAATCTGCCATGAAAGTTGGTACAGATGGTGTTTTATTAGGTAGTTGGGTAAAATTACAAGATGAATTTAATTCTATTTTAGATGTGGGTTCAGGTACTGGACTTATTGCTTTGATGTTAGCACAACGGTCTTATGCTGAAACTATTGATGCTATTGAATTAAATGAGGATGCCTACGAACAAACCGTAGAGAATTTTGAAAATAGTACATGGAGTGATCGTTTATTTTGTTATCATGTATCTTTTCAGGAATTTACAGAGGAGATAGATGAATTATACGATTTAATTATTTCTAATCCTCCTTTTTATACTTCAACGTTTAAAAAATTACCAAATGACAGAGCAATGGCTCGTCATTCTGAAAGTTTATCTTTTAAAGAATTATTATATGGAACTTCAAAACTTTTAAAAAATACGGGGACTTGTGCATTTATTATTCCGTTTGAAGAGGAAGCTTATTTTATTGAATTAGCTAAACAATATGATTTATTTCCTAATAGAATTACACGAGTTAAAGGAAATTTACAAACTGAAATTAAGAGAAGTTTATTGCAATTTTCGAAAATGGAAACCACTATTGAAACTAGCGAGTTAATTATAGAAATTACACGCCATAAATATACCAATGCATATAAGAAACTGGTAAAAGATTTTTATTTAAAAATGTAAGTTATGCTTTTTAAGTGTATGATTTATCAGGATTATAACCTAAGTAAGGCATTTTTTCTTCAGTAAAAATAATTCCATTTTCTTTTAATTCAGATAAAATTGGCTCATAAATTTCTTTGCTAATTGGCAATAAAACCCCTGGAGTTTTAATTTTACCATTTAAAATTTGAATTGCTGCAATACCAACTGGTAAACCAACAGTTTTAGCCATTGCTGTGTAAGTTTGATCATCACCTATACAAACCATACTACTTTTAACTTGCTCTTTTTTACCATTAAGCTCATATCCAAAAAGATGTTGCATAACAATCATGTCTTTATCTTCTTTTTCTAACGTCCATTTATCTCTAAGAATTTTTTCTAAGATTTGAGCTGGAGTAGCATTTTTTAAACTTACTTTTTTATGAGGATTAAATAAATCTAATTCCAATAATTTTCCCCAAATTTCATCATCCTGATCAATTTTTAGGTAATAACGAAGTTTTAGTTCCACAGAATCATTAGGATTATAAGCCAAAAAAGAATTAGTAAAATCTCTATAACTCATATGTTCAGAGTCTTCAATTGTGTAAGTATCATCTGTCATTCCTAGCTGAACAAATACATTCCAAGCTCTTGAAAAACCAACACGTCTAACAGTTCCTCTATACAACGTTAAAATATCATCTAATCCATAAACACTTTTGTATTTTAGAGAATCTCTGTTCGCATAACCTTCAAACTTTCCGTACTTATCAATATGCAATATTTCGGTTCTTCTAAATAATTTTTGATAAGGAATGTATTTATAGGTTCCTTCTTGTAAAAATTTTGCAGCGCCACCTTGTCCAGCTATAACAACATTTCTGGGATTCCAAGTAAATTTATAGTTCCATAAATTTGTGTCACTTTCAGGAGCTACTAAACCACCAGTAAAAGATTCAAAAAGCAGCATTTTTCCACCTTTTTCTCGTATGTTATCAATTACTTGCATAGCACTCATATGATCTATGCCTGGATCTAAACCAATTTCATTTAAAAACACCAATCCTTTTTCAACCACTTTTTCATTAAGTTCTTTCATTTCATCAGAAACATAGGAAGGTGTAATTAGGTTTTTACTAAAATCAATACAATCTTTGGCAACCATCATATGCAATTTAGCAGGCAGCATGGAAATTACGATAGTGGCATTCTTTATTTCTTTCCTTCTTGCTTCTTCATTAAATATATCTAAAGTAATTGCTTTTCCATTTGGGTGATTATTAATTTTTTGTAAAGCTAATTCTAAGGAAACATCAGCAACAATAACTTGTAAATTTTCAGTTGTGGATTTGTTTAGTAAGTAGGTAATTAGAGACGATGAGGATTGGCCTGCGCCAATTACTAAAATAGTGTGCATATTTATATAAATTTGACTCAAAAATTGAATTACGAAAGTACAAATTTTAATGTTTTAAAAGCTTAAAAATAGTTATTAATTGTTGTGCCTAGCTGTCGCTAAAATTTGCTTTGCATTTTCAAAATCTAGCTCATTAACTTTAAGTTTATAACCTTCTAACACAGGGATTCCAATAGTTGTTAAGTTTTCATCAAAAATATAACTTGGTATATTATAAGTGGCTAGCAAAGTTTTTGCAATATGAATTTCGTGAATTAAACTAGTTTCCAAAAGGGTTATTAAAGTGTCAGAATGATTGTGCATAATCTATGGTAGTTTTAATTATATAAAAATTGAATTTAGCAACTAATAATTTTATATTTACCAAAATTTAGTTAAAAATGAATAAAAATTTAACAATTACCTCAGTTTTAGGCGCAATTACTATTATTTTAGGAGCCTTTGGAGCACATGCTTTAAAGGAACGATTAGGAATACAAGAATTAAAAAGTTTTGAAACAGCTGTAAAGTACCAAATGTTTCATGTACTTGTTTTGTTATTTATAAATACTACAGTTAATTTTACTTCAAAAACTAAAAACCAACTAACTTTATTGTTCTTATTAGGAATCTTGTTTTTCTCAGGTTCTATATATGCAATTACATTTGGAGTTCCAGCAAAATTAATTTGGTTTATTACACCTTTAGGTGGTTTACTTTTTATAATTGGTTGGTTAAAAATGGCATTCACTTTTTTTAAAAAACAATAACTTTAATTGTAATTAAAAAATAAAAGTTTGAAGTATTCCTCAAAAAGTATATTTTAGCAAAAATTATAAGAAAAAAAAGAAACTCGTTTTTTTTTGATAGATTACGAAAACGTTTTCGTGATTTTTTATAATTTAAAACTAACTATAAAGAATTGAAAATGAGTAATGTAACTTTTGGAAAACGTTATCGTGAAAACTCAGGTTTTTATGATATTTCTCATATTCATGGACAATTTATTCTTACTAAATTTGATATAGAAATATGAAAAATCATTGTAAAAATAATTTAAAAACCTCTTTTAATGGAAACGATAATGAAAACAGCGCTATCTGAATCACTTTACAAACTTGGAATTAAAAATGTAAAAAATGTAATACATAATCCTTCTTATGAAGCATTATATAATGCAGAATTAGATCCTGAATTAACAGGTTTTTCAAAAGGAATTTTAACGGAATTAGATGCAGTAAATGTAATGACAGGTAGATTTACTGGTCGTTCACCTAAAGATAAATATATTGTTAAAGATGCTGTAAGTGAAAATACTATTTGGTGGAATTCTGAAAAAGCACCAAATGACAATAAACCAATATCTCCCGAAATTTGGGAAACAAAAAAAGAATTGGTTTTAGAGCAACTTTCTAATAATGAAATTTATGTAATTGATGCCTTTTGTGGTGCAAATGAAGATTCTAGATTAAAAGTGCGATTTGTTGTAGAAGTACCTTGGCAAGCACATTTTGTAAAAAATATGTTTATTAGACCAACAGAAGAAGAATTGGACAATTTTGGAGAACCTGATTTTGTAGTATTAAATGGCTCAAAAATTTCTGATCCAAATTGGAAAGAACAAGGTTTAAACTCTGAAGTATTTACTGCATTTAATTTAACAGAACGAATGCAAATTATTGGAGGTACTTGGTATGGAGGCGAAATGAAAAAAGGAATGTTTGCCATGATGAATTATTATTTGCCTTTAAAAGGAATGGCTTCAATGCACTGTTCCGCTAATAAAGGTAAAAATGGTGAAGTAGCTATTTTCTTTGGATTATCAGGTACAGGAAAAACAACATTATCAACAGATCCTGAACGTGAGTTAATTGGTGATGATGAACACGGTTGGGATGATGATGGCGTATTTAATTTTGAAGGTGGCTGTTATGCAAAAACAATCAATTTAGATAAAAATGCAGAACCAGAAATTTACGGAGCAATTAAAAAAGACGCATTGTTAGAAAATGTAACGGTAGATGATGAAGGGCATGTAGATTTTACAGACGATTCTGTTACTCAAAATACTAGAGTTTCTTACCCAATTTATCATATTAAAAATATTGTAAAACCAGTTTCAAAAGCTGGACATGCAACAAAAGTTATATTTTTAACTGCAGATGCGTTTGGTGTAATGCCGCCAGTATCCAAATTAACTCCTGAACAAACTAAATATCATTTTTTATCAGGATTTACAGCTAAATTAGCGGGAACAGAAAGAGGAGTAACTGAACCAACACCTACATTTTCAGCTTGTTTTGGAGAAGCATTTTTATCGTTACATCCAACTAAATACGGTAAAGAATTGGTTAAAAAAATGGAAAAGCATAATGCAACTGCATATTTGGTAAATACAGGTTGGAATGGTTCTGGTAAAAGAATTTCTATAAGAGATACAAGAGCAATTATTCATAGAATTTTAGATGGTTCTATTGAAAAAGCAGAAACTAAAATAATACCTGTTTTTAATTTAGAAGTTCCAACACAATTAGATGAAGTAAATCCAGCTATTTTAGATCCGAGAGATACTTATAATAGCACTGAAGAATGGAATATAAAAGCGGAAAAATTAGCGAAATTGTTTATCAAAAATTTTGATAAATATACCGATAATGAAGAAGGAAAAGCTTTAATTGCGGCAGGACCACAACTTTAATAAGTAGAAATAAATTAAACTAAAAACCGTTCAGTAAACTGAACGGTTTTTTTATGTTTAAAATCGTTGCCGGTATTTATATTCTACAAATTTAAAATAGTTGTAGAGTTTATAATTTACATCTAATCCGTAATCTACATTAAAATCATAATCAATTTTGTTAGCGTAAATAGAATCATTATAACGTAATGGATTTTGAGCCCTGATATTCCATTCGGTTACGTAAAACTTATTTTTAGTTTCATAATATTGTTGGGAATAATAGTTTTTAGGTTTTGCAATGGAATGTAAATAAGCATTAAAACCATTATCTATTATAATAATTTCATATTGTAAACTGTCATTTGCAATTTTTACAGGGACTTCATCTGAATTAGTAGTTGTAGTTACTTTTGAAGAAGTTCCACAACTAACCATAACAAAAGTAATAATCAATATGTAAAGTAATTGTTTCATAATTAGAGTAATTAGTTTAAAAAATAGCACAAAAACTATTCCATTTTAAATATACGAAAAAACACTATATTGTTAAAGTTAAAATTTTGAAAAATGAATAAAAATAGATGTCAATGGTGTGGAGAAGATTCACTTTATGTAAACTATCATGACCAAGAATGGGGAGTTCCTGTATTTGATGATGCTAAATTGTTTGAATTTTTAATTTTAGAAACCTTTCAAGCTGGGTTAAGCTGGATTACTATTTTACGTAAACGAGAAAATTTTAGAAAAGCTTTTGATAATTTTAACTATAAAAAAATCGCTAACTATTCGGATGTAAAATTTGAAGTATTAATGCAAAATGAAGGTATTATTAGAAATAAACTTAAAATTAAAGCAACTATTACCAATGCAATTGCTTTTATGGAAATTCAAAATGAATTTGGATCTTTTTCAAATTATATTTGGAAATTTATTGATGGAAAACCAATTATAAATAAATGGAATAGTTTAAGTGAAGTACCTGCTACAACTCAATTATCCGATAGTATTTCAAAAGATTTAAAAAAGCGTGGTTTTAAATTTGTAGGCTCTACAGTTGTTTACGCACATATGCAAGCAACAGGTATGGTTAACGATCATATAAAAGATTGTTTTAGATATAATGAAGTATAAAAAAGCTGTTGAATTTTCAACAGCTTTTTAATTATTATTGAATTGGAATGTAAATTTCGGTAATCCATTTTGAAGGATTGGATGTGTCATGTGGACTAACCAAATACACTTCAAAAGGTTCAGCATTTTCAATTTCTTTTAAATTTTGTGCATATAAATTTTTAAATGCAGCTTCCCAGGCTTCTGTATTGTATTTATAATCTCCAGTAAAAACAGTTTTAAAAGTTTTTTGTGGCTTTAAAAACCCAGTTAGCACATTGCCTGTAGTTATAATCCGCTCTGAAACAGGAATACATGTTGAAAACATAGTTGTATTATTTTCTTCATCCCATTTATGATTAATAGTAAATGGTTTTCCCGAAGATTGTAGATTGTTTTCTTCCATATATTTCATAATTTCAGAAAACATAGGTTCTATTTTTTTATCAAGGTCGGTTATTTTACAAGAAGTAGTTAAGTATAAATAGTAACCGCCTCCATAATCTACAATGCCTTTACTAACAATACTATGTTTTTCCATTTCTTTAGTAATATAAGTATCTAATAAATCTAGACCTCTTATATACATTGGTTTAATGTTTTTTTCTATTCCACCTTGGGTTAACCAATATGCTTTTTCTGTAAAAGTGTTTTTACCTCGTATTCCCCAAGTAACTTCAGTACCATTGTCTACTTTTTTTAAATTCCAATAAACTTCAGGAGTACTACCTGTTCCAAAATCAATTTGTTGAATAATTTCTTTATTTGGAATTAATGAAATGGTTTTCATAGATCCTCCGCCTTCTTTTCCAGTCCAGCTATAAGATGCGTTTACTCCAGAAGTAATTTCTGGATAAGTTGCAACAATAGTAGAATCCATTTCTAACCAAGGACTCCAATGTTGCCAGTTTTTGTAATCGTTAATTTCATTAAAAACTACTTCAACAGGTGCTTTTATAATTTTTGTTTGTTTAATATCATAGCTGCCATTTAAAGTTGCTAAATAAATAGATCCGCCAATAATAAGAATGAGAATTAGAAAAAAAAGGTATTTTAAAAGTTTCATAACTGGTTTATTTAAGTTTACTTCTTGCTAATTTACTAAATTAAACCATTTGAAATCAGTAAATTTGTGAACCGATTTTGTTTCTATTTACCTATATTAATTAAATTTTAATGAGTAAAATTAAAACTGCAATAAATGCGTCCTATTTTAGTATTATAGGAAATATAGCTTTAGCAATTATAAAAGGATTAGCAGGGTTTTTTGGTCATTCATATGCTTTAATAGCTGATGCAATTGAATCTACAACTGATATTTTTGCGTCCATATTAGTTTTGATGGGGTTAAAATATGCAAATAAACCTGCAGATAAAAACCATCCTTATGGGCATGGAAAAGCAGAACCATTGATCACTTTTTTAGTTGTAGGATTTTTAATTACTTCGGCTATTATAATTATGCATGAAGGAATTGTTAATTTAGGAAAGCAGCGCGAATTACCAAAAGCATGGACACTTATTGTGCTCGGAATAATTATTATTTGGAAAGAAATTTCATACCGGTTTGTTGTTAAAAAAAGTAAGGAAACGGGAAGTTCCTCTTTGAAAGCAGATGCTTGGCATCATCGAAGTGATGCTATTACATCTGTAACAGCATTTATAGGAATTTCTATGACCTTGTTATTGGGTGAAGAATTTGTAAATGCAGATATATATGCTGCGTTTTTTGCAGCTATATTTATACTTTACAATAGCTATTTAATTTTTAGACCAGCTTTAGGCGAAATAATGGATGAAAATTTACACGAAGATTTAATTGCCGAAATCAGGAAAGTTTCATTAACTGTAGATGGTATTTTAGATACTGAAAAATGTTTAATTCGTAAATCAGGTATGAAATACCATGTGGATTTGCACGCTATAGTTGAAGGAAAGCAATCCGTAAAAGAAGGGCATTATTTGGCTCATAAACTTAAAGACAAACTTCAAAGTGAAATTGAAAGTATTGAAGAGGTTTTAATACATATTGAACCTAATAATTAAGCTTGTGAAAATCTGTTCCAAATTAGGGTAACAGATTTTTTTAATGAAGTGAAAAAGTAATCATTGTAAAAATAGCAATAACTAAGAAGATGGCAATTAATATGATAAAAGTGTTTTTATAATATTTTTTGTGGATTTTAAAATCTTTTCTATAACTCCAAATCATTGCAATAGTAAATGCAATAATAAATAATGCGGCAAAAATTAGTTGGTTTTTACTAAACATATTAATAGTGTATATTTATCTTCAAAAATACATAATTTTTTAAGATGAAGCATGCATTAATAATAGGAGCCACTTCAGGAATAGGCAAAGATTTAGCAGAAATATTAGTTGTAAATAATTATTTTGTAACAATTACAGGGAGAAGAGAGCATTTATTAAAACAAATTAAGCAAACTAACCCAGCTAATTATAGTTATAAAGTTCATGATGTAACCGATTTAAATTCTTGTGAAATTCTATTTAAAGAATTAAAATCAGAGTTCAAAAATATTGACTTGATTGTATATAGTTCAGGTGTTGGAGGTCCAAATTATAATTTAGATTGGGAATTAGAAAAACCAACGTTAGAAACTAATGTTTTAGCAGCAACAAAAATTTATGGATTAGCATATAACCTTTTTAAAGAACAAGGATTTGGACATTTGGTAGGCATTTCGTCAATAGCATCTATTAGAGGTAATAGGCATGTGCCTTCTTATTTTGCATCCAAAGCATTTCAAGCTAGTTATTTAGAATCCCTTTGGATGAAAGGAAATAGAAGTAAAGCTAAAATATTTGTAACTGATATTCAACCTGGTTTTGTAGATACATCTATGGCAATTGGAAAAACTTTTTGGATGGCATCTTCCAAAAAAGCAGCAAAACAAATATTTTCCGCCATAAAAAAAAGAAAGAAAAAAGCATATATTACAAAACGATGGGGCTTTGTAGCATTTATACTAAAATGGATGCCATCTAAAATATTGATTAAGTTTTTATAAAAATATGGAATGAAAAATAAATTAAAAGATGTTCAAAAATTTATGGAAGTTTTTGAATTAGGATATCAAAAGCAGCCAACAGCAAACCTTCCATTAGATAAAATTAAATTGCGTTTTGAATTAATGAAAGAGGAAAATGAAGAATATTTAGAAGCAGCAAAAAATAATGATTTAGTAGAAATTGCAGATGCTTTAGGCGATATGTTATATATTTTATTAGGAACCGTTTTAGAGCATGGTTTACAAAACAAATATGAAGCGGTTTTTAATGAAATTCAACAAAGTAATATGAGTAAATTAGATATTAATGGCGATCCTATTTATAGAGAAGATGGAAAAGTGCTTAAAGGGCCTAATTATTTTAAGCCAAAAATAAAAGAAATTTTAGGGTAGAATCTTAACAATATTTTAAGTAAATTGTACCAAAATACATTGTTATTTTATAACAATGTAAAATTATAAATTAACCAAAATTTTAAATCACAATACTATGATTAAATTATTTAGTAAAAACATCTTACTAGTAGGGATTGTTTCTATAGCAATGATTCCTATTTCCTGTCAAAAGGAAGCCAGTAAGAAGAAAGAAATTCATGGAATTATTACAGCAAATATGGATAAAAAAGTTCGTCCAAATGATGACTTTTTTAGATATGTAAATGGTAGCTGGTTAGATAAAACCGAAATACCTGCAGACAGAACTTCTTGGGGTAGTTTTAATGAATTACGTAAAAATACAGATGCAGATGTTTTAAGTATTTTAGATGAAGCAATTGCACAAACAAAAAACCCAAATCTTAAAGATGCAGAAGGAAAATTAAAATTAGATTCAGATCAAAAGAAAGCAGTGGATTTATACGAAACTATTTTAGATACAGTTTCTCGTAATAAAGCAGGAATAGCGCCATTGAAACCTTTTTTAGCTAAAATTGATGCTGTTAAAAATACAGATGATTTGCAAAAATTATTAACAGAAATGGCTCCTTATGGAGGTATTGGTTACTTCGGGTTTTATGTTACAAATGATCTTAAAGATAGTAAAATGAATGCTGGATATTTGTCTCCTGCAGGATTAGGTTTACGTAGAGATTATTATGTTGATCAAGATAAAGATACCAAAGAAAAAAGAGAAAAATATATAGCTCATATAGCTAAAATGTTTGAATTGTATGGAGATAGTAAAGAACTAGCAACCACAAATGCAAACAAAGTATTTAATTACGAATATAAATTAGCAGTTCCTAGAAATACGAAAGAAGAAAATAGAGATGCTAGAAAAAGATATAACCCAAAAACTATTGCAGAACTTCAAAAGTTGACACCAGAAATTAACTGGGAAGCATATTTTAAAGGAATTGGTGCTACTAACTTAGATAAAGTAATAGTAACAGAACCAAAATATATGGTTGCATTAAATGATATTTTGAAATCTAGTTCATTAGAAGATGAAAAATTATATTTACGTTGGACACTTATTGACAGAACAGCAGGATTGTTAGACACTAAACTAGAAAATACAAACTGGGAATTTTATGGTAAAGAGTTAACCGGAGCTAAAAAACAACGTCCTAGAGATGAACGAGCTTTAGCATCTGTAAATGGTAGAATAGGAGAAGCATTAGGTAAATTATATGTAGCTAAAAAATTCCCGCCAGAAGCTAAAGCAAAAGCGGAGGAAATGATTAAAAATGTGATGGAGGCATATAAAAACAGAATTAATGCTTTACCTTGGATGACAGAAGATACTAAGAAAAAAGCTATCGAAAAGATAGAAAAAATGACCGTTAAGATTGCTTATCCAGATAAATGGAAAGACTATTCTAAATTAGTAATAAATAGTACTAAAAATGGAGGTTCATTTTTCCAAAACTCTTTAAATACTACCAAATGGAATTTCGATGAAAATATTGAAAAACTTGGAAAACCAGTAGACAGAACAAGATGGGGAATGTCACCTCAAACAGTAAATGCATATTTTAATCCAGTTAATAACGAAATTGTATTCCCAGCAGCAATTTTACAACCACCATTTTACGATTATAAAGCAGATGCTGCTGTAAATTATGGTGGAATAGGGGCTGTTATTGGTCACGAAATTTCTCATTGTTTTGATGATTCAGGATCTAGATTTGATTCAGATGGTAATTTAAATAACTGGTGGACTAAAGAGGATTTAGAAAAATTCACAGTATTAGGTGATAAATTGGCAGCTCAATATAGCGCAGTTAAAGCCTTAAAAGATGTTCACTTAAATGGTAAGTATACTTTAGGAGAAAACATTGGAGATTTAGGTGGTGTTAACGCTGCTTACGATGCTTTGGAATTATATTTTAAAGATCATAAAAGACCAGGTAAAATTGATGGATTTACTCCAGAACAACGCTTTTATTTATCTTGGGCTACAGTTTGGAGAACTAAAATGCGAGAAAATGCATTACGTAGTTTAATTAAAACTAATCCACATTCTCCAGGAATGTACAGAGCTTATATGCCATTACAAAATGTAGATGCGTTTTATACTGCATTCAACATTAAAGAAGGTGATAAAATGTATCTTAAACCTGAAGACAGGGTTAAAATATGGTAAAACATTTCAATAAAAAAGGAGCTTTTAAAGCTCCTTTTTTATTAAATCAACATTATAAAAACCGCCTTTATTTTCGTCTCTTTTTTTAGAAAATTGTGTAATTAAATAGGCCGTTGTAATCAGATTTCGTAACTCACATAAATCTACGGAAAGTTCAGAATGATCATAAAGTCTTTTATTATCTTCGTATAAAACTCTTAATCTTTTTTCTGCTCTTAGTAAACGCTCATTCGATCTAACAATTCCAACATAATTACTCATAATAGTTTTAACTTCATTTCTATCGTGTGTAATTAATATTTTTTCCATGTTTTTCACTACACCGCTATCATTCCAAATAGGAACATTTTTGTGAAAATTAATTTTCTGAAAACGTTTGGTTAAATTATAAAATGCATTGTGTGAAAAAACTAAACCTTCTAATAATGAATTAGAAGCTAATCTATTTGCACCATGTAAACCAGTTCTGGTTACTTCACCACTGGCATATAAATTTTTAATAGAAGTTTTTCCTTTTTTGTTTACAACAACCCCTCCACAAATATAGTGCTGTGCAGGTATAACAGGTATGTAATCGGTTCTAATATCAATACCTAAGCTCAAACATTTTTCATTAATATTTGGAAAATGTTTTTTAAAAGCATCATAATTTAAGTGAGTGCAATCTAAATATACATTTGGAGAGCCGCTTTTTTTCATTTCATTATCAATTGCTCTTGCAACAATATCACGAGGCGCTAAATCTAATCTGTCATCGTATAAATGCATAAATTTTTCGCCATTAAAATTTCTTAAAATTGCACCATCACCGCGTACTGCCTCAGAAATTAAAAAAGCAGGATATTCCCCAGGATTGTATAGCGCAGTTGGGTGAAATTGAATAAATTCAACTTCTGAAATTTCGGCTTTAGCTCTATATGCCATTGCAATACCATCACCAGTTGCAACTACTGGATTAGTTGTAGTACTGTAAACTTGCCCATTTCCTCCAGCGGCTAACAAGGTTACTTTAGCTGAAAAAGTTTTTACTTTATTGGTTTTTTCATCTAAAACATAAGCACCATAGCAGGTTATTTTTTCTTTTCGGGTGATTAATTTTTTTGTGATTTGATGTTCTGTAATTAAATCTATGGCAAAATGATAATCTAAAAATACAATGTTTTGAGTCTTTTTTATTTGCGCTAATAAGGCTCTTTCAATTTCTGCTCCTGTAATATCTTTATGATGTAAAATTCTATTTTGTGAATGGCCACCTTCTCTTCCTAAAGCATATTTACCATCTTCTTTTTTATCAAAATTAGTTCCCCAATCAATTAACTCTTGTAATCTATCAGGAGCCTCTTTAATAACCATTTTCACAATTTCTTCGTCACAAATTCCATCTCCAGCAATCAATGTGTCTTTAATATGTTGATTAAAAGTATCTACAGTATTATTCCAAACAGTAGCAATTCCGCCTTGTGCATATTTGGTGTTACATTCATTTTTTTCGCTTTTTGTAACAATGGTAATTATAGAATCTTTAAAATGAGTAGCTGTTTTTAAGGCGAAAGTTAAACCAGCAACGCCAGAACCAATTACTAAAAAATCAGTTTTATAAATGTTTTTGTCTGTAACCATTTCACTTAAAATTATTTTGATAATTCAAGCATTCGCTGAATAGGAAGAATTGCTTTTTTACTAAGTTCAGCATCTACTTCAACAAATGGTAATTCATATTTTAAGCAAAGATATAGTTTTTTTATAGTGTTCATTTTCATATAAAAGCACTCACTACAATTACAGTTATCATCATCTACTGGGGCGGGAATTAGTATTTTATCAGGAACTGCTTGCCTCATTTTATGTAAAATACCAACTTCAGTTGCGACAATAAACTTATTTGCTTTGCTTGTTTGTACATATTTTAACAAACCAGATGTTGAACCAACATATTTAGCAACTTTTAATAAATGAGCTTGAGATTCTGGATGAGCAATAATTTCAGCATCTGGGTTTTCAGCATATAAATTTAATATTTTTTCAATAGAAAATGCTTCATGTACCATACAAGCGCCATCCCAAAGTAATAAATCTCTTCCTGTTTTTTTAATTAGCCAACTTCCTAAATTTTTATCTGGGGCAAAAATAATAGGTTGATTTTTTGGTATGGAATTTATTATTTTTTCTGCATTTGATGAAGTACAAACAATATCGGTTAATGCTTTTATTTCAGCGGAAGTATTAATATAAGAAACTACAAGATGGTTTGGATGTTGTTTTTTAAAAGCAGCAAAATCGGCTGGAGGACAAGAGTCTGCTAATGAACAACCAGCTTTTAAATCGGGTAATAATACTTTTTTAGATGGATTTAAAATTTTAGCGGTTTCTGCCATAAAATGAACTCCTGCAAAAACAATAATATCTGCATTAGTTTTAGCAGCTTCTTGTGCTAAAGCCAAACTATCTCCAACAAAATCGGCTATATCTTGTATTTCGTCTTCTTGATAATAATGCGCTAATATAATTGCATTTTTTTCTTTTCGAAGTTTATTGATTTCTGCGATATAATCAATATTTTCATCTAATTCAATATCTAAAAAACCATTTTTTTGAATGTTTTTAGTTGCTTTTTCAAGAGTTGTCATAAGTTAAATATTTAGGAGCTTTAATTCCAAAAAATATGTCAAACAATCGAGTTTTTACTCGATTGTATTGACATTGCTAATGTATAATTTTTAATAGGTGCAGTCAAAAATTCCTTGTTAAGGATTATTTAACTTTATATGTCCATCCAAAAATATCTTCTGCTTTATGTTGTTGAATATCTGTTATTCGTTTTTTAATATAAGATGCGTAACTGTTTTCAACTTTAGGTAATTCAAAACTCTCATCGTGATGAGAAAAGCCTAAAATTGGGCTAATGACAGCAGCAGTACCAGCTCCAAACATTTCTAATAACTCTCCTTTGCGGGCAGCTTCTAAAACTTCAGTAACTTTTACTGGACGTACATCTATGTTAATTCCTTCGTGTTCACAAAGTTGTACAATACTTTTTCGGGTAACACCATCTAAAATACGTTCGCTAGTTGGACCAGTAAGCAAAGTGTCATTAATTCTAAAAAACACATTCATAACTCCAGCTTCTTCTAAATATTCATGAGTGCAAGAGTCTGTCCAAATAACTTGTTGAAATCCTTTTTCACGAGCTAATTTAGTAGGGTAAAATGAACCAGCATAATTACCAGCAGCTTTTGCATAACCAACTCCACCATTAGCGGATCTACTATATTTGTCTTCAATAATAACCCTAACTTCACCTGCGTAATAAGATTGTACTGGTGAGCAGATTATCATAAATTTATAAGAATCTGAAATAGAAGCAGAAACACAACTTTCTGTAGCAATAATAAATGGACGAATGTATAATGAGTTTCCTTCCCCTTTTTTAATCCATTCGCTATCTAATTTTAATAAATTGTTTAAACCATCAAAAAATAGTTCTTTAGGGAAAGCAGGCATTCCTAATCTTTCCGATGAAATATTTATACGTTTCTGATTTTGATCGGGTCTAAACATCCAAATTTCATCATTGTCTGATTTATAAGCTTTCATTCCTTCAAAAACAGCTTGGCCATAATGAAATACTTTTGCAGAAGGATCAAGTGTTAGAGGAGCGTATGGAACAATTTTAGGTGTTTGCCATTCTCCATTAATATAATCGCATTCAAACATATGATCTGTAAAAACTTGACCAAATGAAAGATTATTAAAATCAACTTTTGAAATTTTAGAAGTAGTTGTTTTTTCTATATGAAGTGTCATAGTTTTGCTTTGTTTTGTTCACACAAATTTACTTAATTTTTAGCTAATAATCCTATATTTTAAATGCCTAATTATTAGTGATTAAGGTAGTTTGTAGTATAAAATGTAATTCAAATTATGTAAAACGTAATTATTTATATTTTTTAAATTAATTCATCATACAAATGATAAAAATTTTGTTACAAATATTAAACGGATTTATTTTTTTAAACTCGTTGAAAATATGGATATTTGTTTTGGGTGGATTTTATTCTTAATTAAAAATGAATAGAAAAATTATAATAACAGATGATGGGTCAACTACTATTCAATTATTAGATTGGGACGAACAATATCATTCTAAAAATGGTGCTATTCAAGAAGCAAAACATGTTTTTATAAAACAAGGATTAGCACAGTTTAAAACTAAAGAAATAAATATTCTTGAAATTGGTTTTGGAACAGGTTTAAATGCTTTTATCACTTTTTTAGAAGCACAAAAACGTGATTTAAAAATTAATTATATTGGTGTTGAAGCCTTTCCCGTTCAAAAGAATGAACTAGATAAATTAAATTATGTTAGTAAACTAAATGCTGACGCATATAAAGAAGTTTTTTCTTTAATGCATCAAAGTAATTGGGATGAAGAGCAGAAGATTGCAACAAATTTTAAGTTAACTAAAAGAAAACAACAATTTGAAGAAATTATCGATCAAAATAAATATCATTTAATATATTTTGATGCTTTTGGCGCTCAAGTTCAGCCTGAATTATGGACGGAAGTAATTTTTAAAAAAATGTACGAATCTTTAAAAAAAGATGGAATTTTAGTAACATATAGCGCTAAAGGTAGTGTTAGAAGAGCAATGCAATCCGTTGGGTTTGTTGTAGAACGATTGCCTGGTCCACCTGGCAAAAGAGAAATGTTACGAGCCACCAAATAAATTTTTAAATTAAATAGTATGGAACAACAAAGATTTAAAAAACGTAAAAAACCAAACTATAAAAGAGGTATTTTATTAGTATTGGCATTATTTGTAATTGTTTATTTATGGATGCATGCAGAAGAGATAGTTACCGCTATATTTTCCCAAAAAAAATAATTATTTTTTAAAAACTCTACCTTTCCATTGGTATTTTTTAAAGAAAGAAATTACCCCAATAAATCCAATAAAAAATGGGTAAATTAAACTAGTTAGAATTAAATAAATAATAGAAAATGTTTGTTTAAAATATTTAAAGGTTTTTATTAAAATAATGCTATCAATTATTAGTTTAGAAATAAAAACAAGTAAAAATAAATTCCAAAATAAAGGGTTAATAAAGGCAGAAATTAATAAGGAGATTACAAGTAAGTTTTCTGCCAGAACTACTATTCCTACCAATTTAGAAAAAGAGTTTTTATAATAAGTTGCTTTTGAAGTCCAGCGAATTTGTTGATGTATAAAATTACCCCAACTTTCTTCCGATTTTGTAATAACTAAACTGTAATCGCTTTTTAAATAACACACATTTTTGGGGGCATATTTTATCATTTTTTCTAACAAAAAAACATCATCACCACTTGCAATATTTAAATTTTGATTATATCCATTTATCTTAAAAAAAGCATCTTTTTTAAAACACAAATTTGCGCCATTACACATAAAAGGCTTTTTAATTCCAAAACTACCAATAGTAGAGCCAATTAAACTTGTAAAATTCAAATTTTGAAAATGAAATAAAAATGAGTTTTGTTTTTCAAAGAGTACTGGAGCAGCAATAAATAAAGGGTTGTTTTTTTGAATAAATTTATTAAATGATGTTAACCAAGTTTTTGGCACTTTACAATCTGCATCTGTAGTTATAATCCAATCAAAATTTGCCAAATTAATTGCAGTGTTTAAAGCGTCTTTTTTTGGAGAATTAGATTTTCTAACACTATTAATTACTTGAAGATTTATAGTTGGATTTTCTATTCTATAAGTATCAATTATAGTTTTAAAATTATCAGAAGATTCATCATTAACTAAAATAATTTCAAAAAGATCAGTTGGATAAGTTAAGTTTGAAAATGAATTTAGTAATACCGGTAAATTATTAGCTTCATTTCTAAAAGGGACAATAACAGAGAATTTAATTTCTGAAGATAAATTAGAAAGTTTAAAATCAGGTAGTTTAGAAAAACCTAAAATAAAAGCACCTATTAAAACGATATAAAAACTAGATAGGATTAGTACTAAAATTATCATGTTTCTTCAGGGATTTTAAAATTTAACACAAATATACTTCCTAAAACAGCCGGAATAGCAAAATTAAGCATCCACATAAAAGTAGTAACGGTTACTATAGTTAGTACGGAAAGATTGACTAAACTAAAAAGCCAAATAGCAACACTACCTTTAATAGCCCAATCAAATAAACTTAAACTTGGAATTATAGAGGCAATAAAATACATCGCAAATATTAAGCTCATGGTATCTAAATATGGAATTTGAAATCCAAGTAATCGCAATAAAAAATAAAATTGATGAGAGAACACAAGGTATCTACCTAAAGCATAAAATAGCGTTGAAAAAATAATAGATTTAGGTATTTTATTTAAATAAAAGATTAGTTTTTCAAAATAGGTTTTAATGCTTGTGAATAAATTAGTTTTTTTTAACCAAAAAAAGAGGATAAAACTTACTGATAAAAAAACTGCTAATCTGATTAGGTTTAGTTTTGGAAATTCAAAAGAGTAATTAAATACCAAGAATAGCAAACCAGAAAATCCGAATAAAAAAGTAATAGCTAATTGAGATAAATTTCCGATTAAATTTAAAACCATTATTTTTTTTCTGAGTTTCTTATTAAAGTAAAGTGCTTTTGCGCCATATTCACCAATTCTATTTGGAGTAATTAATGAAGCGGTTAATGATCCTAAACATTGTTCATAAGCTTCAAAAAAAGTAATTTTTTTTTCAACAGAAACTAATTTTTTCCATTTAAAAATTTCTAAAAACCAATTTGCATCCGTAAATAGGAACAGTAAAATAATAATCCACAATTTATAAGTAAATAAAAAATATAATTGTTGTTTTAATTGAGTTACAGAAAAAAGTTGGTTAAAAACTAATTTATAGTATATAAAATATAATGCAGCAATAACAATTATTAATTTTAAAACTAAAATAATTGAAGGTTTATATTTATAGAAGATATTGTACATTTGATTATTACAAAGAAACAATTATTTGAGCACAGAGAAAATAATATTAGGCATTGATCCAGGAACCACAATTATGGGGTTTGGTTTGATAAAAGTAGTAGATAAAAAAATAGAATTATTACGTTTAGATGAGTTATTGTTGAAAAAATATGATAATCATTATGCAAAACTAAAGGTAATTTTTGAGCGAACTATTGAAATTATTGAAACGTATCATCCAGATGAAATAGCAATTGAAGCTCCGTTTTTTGGGAAAAATGTGCAATCGATGCTTAAATTAGGAAGAGCTCAAGGAGTTGCTATGGCTGCAGGATTAATGCGTGAAGTTCCAATTACAGAATATTCTCCAAAAAAAATAAAAATGGCAATTACAGGGAACGGAAATGCAAGTAAGGAACAGGTAGCTAAAATGCTGCAAAATTTAGTGAATTTAAAAACGCTACCAAAAAATTTAGACGCAACAGACGGATTAGCCGCTGCAGTTTGTCATTTTTATAATAGCGGAAAAATAGGCGTCGAAAAAAATTATACCGGATGGGCATCTTTTGTAAAACAAAATGAAAAACGAGTAAAAAAATAATTATATAATTACATCGCATTCAAAAACATCTATCTTTTTTTCAATAACAATATCTCTTAAATAATGAAAATGTTGATGATCTTTAGAATTTTCCAAATTTTCTTTGTCTTTTTTTGAATTCCAATACTCAATTAAATAGTATATAAACTCATCATTTTTATCTTTAAAAATATGAAAATGATCTAATCCAGCTGGTTTAGCTTCTGTTATTTCTTCAAATTTTTGTAGTTCTACAAATGAAATACCTTCTCCTTCTTTTACTTTAAATGATACAATATGTGCGTACATAATATTTGGTTTTAACCAAATTTAGTAAACAGTTTTTATAAAAAAGGTAACATAAATCACGTTTTGTGTTTTTTGATAAAGCCGTACATTTAGCAAATCAAAATTAAACGAATTGGCAGGCATATATATTCACATACCATTTTGCAAACAAGCTTGTTTGTATTGCGACTTTCATTTTTCTACATCTTTAAAAAGAAAAGAAGAAATGTTGCAGGCTATTAAGCAGGAATTAGAATTGCGTAAAAAGGAACTTAAAGGTGAAAAAATTGAGACTATTTATTTTGGCGGCGGAACTCCATCTATTTTAACATTTAAAGAATTGGAAACACTTTTTAAGGTGATTTATACCAATTACAATATAATTGAAAACGCTGAAATTACGCTAGAAGCAAACCCAGACGATTTAACTAGTGAAAAAATTAAAGAATTAGCAAAACTTCCTATTAACCGGTTAAGTATTGGTATTCAATCTTTTTTTGAAGAAGATTTGAAATTTATGAATAGAGCACATACAGCTAATGAATCTGAAAAATGTTTGGCAGAAGCTCGTAAATATTTTGATAATATTACCATAGATTTAATTTACGGAATACCAGGAATGAGTGCTGAAAAATGGCAATTAAATTTGCAAAAAGCATTTGATTTTGGAGTGCCTCATATTTCTAGTTACGCTTTAACTGTTGAAGAGAAAACAGCGCTAAATCATTTAATAAAAAAAGGTAAAATTCCTCCTCTTGATGAAGATTTGGCATTGCAGCATTTCAATATTTTGGTAAATGAAACAGAAAAACAAGGATTTGTACATTATGAAATCTCTAATTTTGGCAAGCCAAATTATTTTTCAAAACATAATGTATCCTATTGGAAAGGAGAAAAATATATAGGAATTGGTCCATCTGCTCATTCCTATAATGGTATAAAACGAGGCTGGAATGTAACTAATAATGCAAAATATATTAAAGCTATTTTGAAAAACAATTTACCTATAGAATACGAAATTTTAACTGAAGAAGATCAGTTTAATGAATACGTTATGACTGGTTTACGAACCATTTGGGGAGTTTCTATAGAAAAAATAAAAAATGATTTTGGAGAGATTTATACAGAGGAATTACTTAAAAATGCACAAAAATTCATTAAAAATAATTCATTAGAAATAATTTCTAATAACACTTCAAAAATTTTAGTGACTACAAAAAAAGGTAAATTTTTAGCCGATGGAATTGCTTCAAGTTTGTTTATAATAAATACTTAATTTACAATGTAGTTATAGTTACATATAGGCTTTAAAAGTTGTGATAATTTTGTACTATAAAATTAAATAATTATGGATTTAAAAATAAATTTTGATGAAAGCGGTAGAATAGTTCCTTCTATGAATGGTAATGAAATAACCATGAACGAATCCCCTTTTTTAATATTTTTAGCAACGGCAGGTATGTGTTCTGCGGTTTATGTAAGAGCATTTTTACAACAAAGAGGAATGACCCTAGAAGGAGTAAGTTTAACCCAAAGAATGGAGTATGACCAAATGACGAATATGGTAAAAACTATTGATATGATAATAGATTTACCAGAAAGTTTTCCAGAAAAATACAAAGAAACTATGAAAAAAGTAGTAGCTCAATGTCCTGTAAAACGTCATTTAGCAGAACCTCCAGTATTTAATGTAATTCCAAATTTAAAAACCGTTTTGGGAAATTAGTATAAAACACATTTAATTAAAGCAGCTTTTATAGCTGCTTTTTTTATACCTTAAAAACAAATTAATTTAGTAATTTTAAGTTATGGAAATATTTTTAGGAATTATACTTGGAACATTACTTACCTACTGGGGAATGTCTTTCTATCAGAAAAAAAGTAACGTACACAAAATTGAATCTCAGGCAGTAATTTTAATTGAGAAAATTAAAAGTGTTTGTAAATTAATTACTGTAGAAGGAGATTTTGCTGAAATTTATCATTATGAAGATACTAAAAATCGATTTTTAAATATGATTGCTAGTAAAAAGAAGGCAATTTTATTAATTAATACAACAGTTCATATTGGTTTCGATTTATCACAAATTAAATTAGAAGCTAATAATAATACACAAGAAATTGTGTTAACACATTTTCCACAACCTAAAATTTTAACTGTTGAAACAGATGTAAAATATTACGATAAAAAAGATGGTCTTTTCAATAAATTTGATGCAAAAGACTTAACCGAATTAAACCAAGCATCCAAAAAATTCATAATAAATAAAATACCAGAAAGCGGTTTGCTTATTACTGCAAAAAAAGAAGCTTTTGATACAATTTTAATGATTGAAAAATTAATAGAAACCTCAGGTTGGAAGTTAAATTATACTAATTTCAGTTTAGATAATAAAGAATCGGAAAAATTGAATTAATATGAATATTGAAGAGTTTCGAGAGTATTGCTTATCTAAAAAATACGTTACAGAATGTTTTCCTTTTGATGAGAAAACTTTAGTGTTTAAGGTTGCAGGTAAAATGTTTGCCTTATCAGGTTTAGAACGTTACCCATCTACGGTGAATTTAAAATGTGATCCGGAAAAAGCGATTACGTTAAGAGAAGAATACTCAGATATTATTGAAGGATTTCATATGAGCAAAAAGCATTGGAACTCTGTTATTATTGAAAGTAATTTATCAAACAAATTAATAAAAGAATTAATAGATCATTCCTATGATTTAGTAATAAAAGGAATGCCTAAAAAGAAGCAACAAGAACTGGGCTTTTAAAACACATTAAATATATGATTACAGGTAAAAATTTTATTGGAAATTTATTAAGCGCAACAGGTTTAAAAACATTTAAAACTTTTAATCCAAAAGAAAATATTGAAAATGAATATCTTTTTGTTGAAGCATCAAAATCCGAAATTGAGGTAGCGGTTTCTATAGCAAATGAAGCTTTTAAGGAGTATAGAGAAATTTCAGGAAATAAAAAAAGTGATTTTTTAAATGAAATAGTTAATCAAATTTTAATATTAGATGATGAGCTTATTGAAATATATTGTAAAGAATCTGGATTAACCAAAGAAAGAGCAATTTCAGAAAGAGGCAGAACTATTTTTCAATTAAAATCTTTTGCAAATTTAGTAAAGGAAGGATCTTGGGTAAAAGCTATTATTGAAACTGCTGATGTGGAAAGAAAACCAATTCCAAAAGTAGATTTACGAAAAATGTTAATTCCTTTAGGTCCAATAGTAGTATTTGGTGCTAGTAATTTTCCATTGGCATATTCAACCGCAGGAGGTGATACAGCAGCTGCTTTGGCTGCTGGTTGTCCAGTAATAGTTAAATCACATCCAATGCATGCAGGTACAGGTGAATTAGTTGCTAAAGCAATTATCAAAGCAGCTGAAATAACAGGAATGCCAAACGGAGTTTTTTCAAATTTAAACAGTAGTGGTATTGAAGTAGGAACCATTTTAGTTAAGCATCCTCAAATTAAAGCGGTAGGTTTTACAGGAAGTGTGCAAGGAGGTAGAGCTTTATTTAATTTAGCAAGTCAACGTCCCGAACCAATTCCTGTTTTTGCAGAAATGGGAAGTGTAAATCCTGTTATTTTATTGCCGAAAGCATTACAAAACAGTTATAAAAAGTGGGCGAATATGTATGCAGATTCAGTTACTTTAGGAAGCGGGCAGTTTTGTACAAATCCAGGATTAATGATTGGAATTAAAAGTCCAGAATTAAATAATTTTATTGAAGTTTTAGCTAAAGAAATTGCCAAAAGAGAACCGACATGCATGTTGCATCCAACTATTTATAAGTCTTTTGAGACTAAAAAAGAATCTGCATCAGTACAAAAAGGAGTGGATGTTGTTACTAATGATTCAAATAATAAAACTCAAAATTTTGGAAGGCCATCAGTATTAACGGTTGATGGAGAGCAATTTTTAACTAATCCTAATTTACATCACGAAGTATTTGGCCCGTTTACTTTGATAGTGCAATGCAAAAATGAAAATCAGTTAGAAGAAATTATTTCTAATTTAGAAGGGCAATTAACAGGAACTATTTTAAACGATTCGGATGAGATTTTAAATTTTAAAAAGGTTGTTAATGCTCTTAAAAATAGAGTGGGGCGAATAATATTTAATGGAGTGCCAACTGGTGTTGAGGTATGTGAAGCTATGCAACATGGTGGGCCTTACCCTGCTTCAACAGATAGTAGGTTTACAGCTGTTGGAACTCTGTCTATTATGCGTTGGGTACGCCCGATTAGTTTTCAAAATTGGCCGAATAATTTATTACCAAATGCACTAAAAAATGAAAATCCTTTAAACATCTCTCGTTCTATTAATGGCGATATATCTAATAAAAAAATTAATTCTTAAAATATAGTAATAGATTAGTATTCAAAATTGCTTAACAATTTTTACTTAATTTTGCAAAATGACATTTGTTGATATTTTAATAAAACTAAGAAAAATAGTACGTTCCGTAAATTTGGAAAGTAAACGTGTTGAAAAAGAACAAGGAGTTAGCATTCCTCAATTATTATGTTTACAATATTTAGCAGAGCAAAAGGATTATAAAACTAATGCTTCAAAGTTAAAGGAATTCTTAAATTTAAATGCTAGTACAATTTCGGGAATTATAGTTAGGTTAGAAAAAAAAGGTTTTATAGCCAAACTTCCAAAGGAGGCGGATAAAAGAGTTACACTGATATCATTAACAGATAGAGGTATGAAATTACTGCAAAATGCGCCTATCACTTTCCAAAAGAAATTAACTAAAAAGCTGAAGTCTCTTCCTCCTGAAAAAATAAATACTATTAATGAAGGTGTTGATTTATTGATAGAACTTATGGAAGTTAATGAAATTGGAGCTTTTCCAATTGTTACTATGGAAGAATTTCCTACAAATACTCAACAAAAGAAATAAACACAACTTTTTCTATTTAATAAATTAATTTCTATAGAAATTAATTTTAAAACTTAACTATTTACCTAATAAATAAATAGTTAATGTTAATAATTTAATGTAATATTATTCATTTATTCCAACTTATTGTTCTTTTGATATTGTTTCTATAGAAACTATTTTTTATCTTTGCAGCAAATAATAAAATAATTATATGTTAATAATAAACGTTAAAGAAGGAGAAAAAATTGATAGAGCATTAAAGCGGTATAGGAAAAAAGCAAAAAACACAAAATTAATTCAGCGTTTAAGAGATCAAAAACAATACACAAAAAAATCAGTTAGAAGGAGAAAAAAGGTGCAAAAAGCAGCATATAAACAACATTTACAAGATCAAGAGGAAAAATAACCAAAACACAACAGATGACAACTTTTAAAATTTTTAATGAAACATTAAAACCTTCGGAAAAAGAAAAGGATGTAATTGTAAACTTTTTACATCAACATTTAGAAGAATATGGAGATGAGCCTAAAGATATTAGAAAATGTTTAGACTTTGCAATTAAAGAGAGCCCAAATTCTATGGGAGGCTTTGTTTTAATTTTTACAGAGGATGACAAAATTAAAGGAATTACTATAGTAAATAAAACAGGAATGTCAGGTTATATTCCTGAAAACATACTAGTTTATATTGCTGTTCATAATGGTGCCAGAGGACAAGGAGTTGGTAAAAAAATAATGAAAAGAGCTTTGGAGTTGTCTGAAGGCGGTATGGCTTTACATGTTGAACCAAATAATCCTGCTAAATTTTTATATGAAAAACTAGGGTTTGAAAACAAATATCTTGAAATGAGATACCATAAATAATCCTAATAGTTTATGAATATTTTAGATGTCATAGTTTTTTTTGTATACATGCTTGCTGTTTTAGGGATAGGCTTTTACTATTTTAGAAAAAACAAGGATGTTAAAGATTATTACATAGGCGGCGGAAAAATGAGTAGTTTACATGTTGGATTATCCGTTGTAGCAACAGATGTTGGCGGTGGATTTTCAATTGGACTCGGAGGGCTTGGATTTGTAATGGGTATTTCAGGATCTTGGATGTTATTCACTGGTATAATTGGAGCTTGGCTCAGTGCAGTGTTTCTAATTCCAAGAGTAGTTAAAAGTGGTCAAAAGTACCATTTTTTAACTTTTCCAGAATTTTTAAAACATAGTTATGGACCAGTTGTTGCTTTAGCGGCTGGTATTATTTCTTTTATTGGATATTTAGGTTTTACTTCTTCACAGCTTTTAGCTGGAGCAAAATTAGCTGTTAGTACTTTTCCATCTTTAAGTTTAATTGAGGCATTGGTAATTATGGGAGTTGTTGCTTTACTTTATACCGCATTTGGAGGTATGAAAGCAGTAATTTATACAGATACTTTTCAGTGGATTGTATTAATGGTAGGTCTTATATTTGTCGGAATCCCAATTTCATATTACTATTTAGGAGGTTATGATGCTATTATAAAAGTACTTCCTAATAAGTTTTTTTCGCTAACAAATTTTTCATGGATACAGCTTATTAATTGGTTTGTAATTATTGTTCCTATTTGGTTTGTTGGAATGACATTATATCAAAGAATATATTCATGTAAAAATGAAGAAACTGCAAAAAAAGCGTGGTTTATTGCTGGAATATTTGAGTATCCAATAATGGCCTTTATGGGTGTTATTTTAGGATTGCTTGCTAGAGTTGCAGCAACTAAAGGTGTTTTTATTGCTGATGGATATGCTGATGCAACGAGCATGGATCCTGAAATAGGAATGCCATTACTTTTAAAACATGTTTTACCTGCAGGTTTAATGGGGGTTATGTTGTCGGCTTATTTTTCGGCCATTATGTCTACTGCCGATAGTTGTTTATTAGCAGCATCTGGTAATTTTGTGACGGATATTTTAGGGTTAAAAGACCTTAGTCCTAATACTATTAGATATTCTCAAATTATTACGTTAGTAGTTGGAGCTTCGGCAATCTTATTAGCTACTACCATGCAAAGTGTGTTAGGCCTTATGTTATTATCCTACTCCTTTATGGTATCAGGTCTGTTAGTTCCTGTTTTAGGAATTCTTTTTCATAAAAAGAAAAAACCTAAAGCTGCATTATGGTCAATGTTAGTAGGAGGATCTACAACATTGATTTTAACTTTTCTTAAAATTAAAATACCTTATGATTTTGATCCAATTTTAATAGGAATTTTATTTTCTTCAATTGTTTTTATAGCGATTAAAAAATAGCAATATGGCTTATATAACTTTAAATAAAAAATCATTAGCAATTAATTATAGTTACCTTCAGGGTTTATTTAATAAAAATAATATTGATTGGGCTCCAGTTTTGAAATTGCTTTGTGGTAATAAAAAGTATTTAGAATATGTTTTATCATTAGGAGATGAACAAGTTTGCGATGCTAGATTAACAAATTTAAAAGTAATTAAATCTATCAATCCAAACGTTGAAACCATTTATATAAAGCCACCGGCAAAAAGAAGCATTGCAAATGTGGTGAAATATGCTGATGTTAGTTTTAATACAGAATTTACAACCATTAAATGGTTAGCTGAAGAAGCTCGTAAACAAGATAAAATTCACCGTGTAATTATTATGATAGAGTTAGGTGATTTACGAGAAGGAATTTTGGGAGAGCATTTAATTGAATTTTATAAAAAGATATTTCAACTTCCGAATATTGAAGTAGTTGGTATTGGAGCAAATTTAAACTGCTTAAGTGGTATTATGCCAAGTAAAGATAAATTGATTCAGTTAAGCTTATATGAACAACTAATTGAAGCTAAATTTGGTCAAAAAATTGAAGGAGTTTCAGGCGGTTCCTCCGTTATGATTCCTCTTTTACTAAAGAAACAAATACCTAAAGGAGTTAATCATTTTAGAATTGGAGAAACTTTATTTTTTGGAGTAGATTTATTTACCAATAAAACAATTCCAAAGATGAAGGATGATGTTTTTTTATTACACTCTGAAATTATAGAAATCACAGAAAAACCTGCTGTTCCTTATGGTGATATTGATGAAAATCCTTCTGGTGAAATGCTAGAAATAAACCCTGAAGATTATGGAACAGTACATAAAAGAGGTATTTTAGATATTGGACTTTTAGATATTTCAAATACAGATTTTTTAATGCCAACCGATAAAAAGATCACATTTATTGGAGGTAGTAGCGATATGCTAGTAATCGATTTAAACGAAACCAAAAAGAAATATAAAGTAGGAGATGTAGTTTCATTTAAAATGAAATATATGGGAGCTTTACGAATTATGAATTCTAAATATATTGAAAAAAGACTTATTTAAATTCTTTTTTTTTCTAAAAAAATCAGGTAATTAGTTATTTATTAAATAAAATGTATTTTTGCGTCCTTATAAAAAAGAAGGATGAGTATATTAAAAAAATTAGAAGCAAGAAGCGGAAATAAATGCGAATTATGTGCTTCAACCGAAAACTTAAAACAATATAAAATTCCACCAACATCAAACGGGACAGTAGATGATAGTATTTATGCATGTGAAACCTGTATAAATCAAATTGAAAATCCTGATAATATGGATGCAAACCATTGGAGATGTTTAAATGATAGCATGTGGAGTGAAGTTACTGCTGTACAAGTAGTTGCTTGGAGGATGTTAACTCGTTTACGTGCTGAAGGCTGGCCTCAAGATTTGCTAGACATGATGTATTTAGAGGATGAAAATTTACAGTGGGCAAAAGCTACAGGAGAAGGAGAAGCTCCAGAAGATAAAGTAATTCATAGAGATGTAAATGGAGTGATTTTACAAGCTGGGGATTCTGTAGTTTTAATAAAAGATTTAAAAGTAAAAGGTTCTAGTATGGTTGCTAAACAAGGTACAGCAGTTAGAAGAATATCCTTAGATCCAGAAAATGCAGAATACATTGAAGGTAAAGTTGGGCCTACACAAATTGTAATTATTACAAAATACGTTAAGAAAATTTAAAAGTAGGAAACAAAAATTAATTGTTTCCTACTAATAATCTCTTATATATTTTCTTGGATAATAAGTATCGTTTCTAATATAACTAGGAATATCAATTCTATTAACTCTTTTAAGCTCAATAGTTCCCTTTGTCCTAATAAATTTTAAATTACCATTTTTATTAAAGTATAAGTAATTTCTATTAGACCAACCATTTTTTGTTTGAACTTTATACTTTCGAGAACTTGGGTAATACTTTACAGCATATAATGTTGCTTTATTATTTCCTGTGAAATAAGTTCTTATATGAGGACCAAACTTTGCATGACTTTTAAATAATGCTAAATAGTATGTTCCATTATTAAATTTTAATTTCCAATAAGACTTTTGAGCATTAACCGAAATGGTTATAAGTGTAAATAGCAATATAAATATTCCTTTTTTCATAATTAGTTTTAGTTAGATAATAATTACAAAAAAAGGAAAATTATTTTATAAGACCAAAAAAGTAAATTTAATTTACTTCCTCATTTCGGTGTAATACTTGTAAAATAAAGGGATAGTTTCAATTCCTTTTAAATAATTGAAAACACCAAAATGCTCATTTGGAGAATGAATAGCATCACTATCTAAACCAAATCCCATCAAAATAGATTTACTTTTTAGCTCATCTTCAAACAAGGCAACAATTGGAATACTTCCGCCTGAACGTTGAGGAATTGGTTTAACTCCAAAAGTTTCTGTATATGCTTTACTTGCAGCTTGGTACGCAATAGTATCAATTGGGGTAACATAGCCTTGCCCGCCATGGTGTTCTGTAACTGTAACGGTTACGGATTTTGGAGCAATACTTTCAAAGTGAGATTTAAATAATTTTGTTATTTCTTGCCAATCTTGATTTGGAACTAAACGCATAGAAATTTTTGCATAAGCTTTACTTGCTATAACTGTTTTAGCTCCTTCGCCTGTATATCCTCCCCAAATTCCATTTACATCTAAAGTTGGTCTAATAGAATTACGTTCGTTAGTTGTGTAGCCAGTTTCACCATAAACTTCTTTTATGTCTAATGATTTTTTATATGCATCTAATGAAAAAGGAGCTTTGGCCATTTCGGCTCTTTCCTTAGCAGATAATTCTTCTACTTTATCGTAAAAACCAGGTATAGTTATATGATTGTTTTCATCGTGTAAAGAAGCAATCATTTTTGTTAAAATATTGATAGGATTAGCAACAGCTCCTCCGTATAAACCTGAATGTAAATCTCTATTTGGCCCTGTAACTTCTACTTCAACATAACTTAAACCACGTAAACCAGTTGTTATAGATGGTTGTGTGTTAGAAATCATGCCTGTATCAGAAATTAATATAATATCATTGGCTAATTTTTCTTGATTTCGTTTTACAAACCATCCTAAACTAGTTGAGCCAACTTCTTCTTCACCTTCAATCATAAATTTTACGTTGCAAGGTAAATTGTTATTTTTAGTCATATATTCTAATGCTTTAACGTGCATAAACATTTGACCTTTATCATCACAAGAACCACGTCCAAAAATAGCGCCTTCAGGATGAATTTCTGTTTTTTTGATTATTGGCTCAAAAGGTGGAGAATCCCAAAGCTCAATTCGATCAGCAGGTTGCACATCGTAATGACCATATACTAAAATAGTTGGTAGATTGGCATCTATAATTTTTTCACCATATACAATTGGATTTCCTGGCGTTTCACAAATTTCAACTTTAGAGCAACCAGCATTTTGTAATGCTTTTTCTACTGCTTCAGCAGTTTTTAAAATTGCTGGTTTATATTCAGAATCAGCACTTATTGAAGGTATTTTAAGTAATTCAATTAATTCATTAAGTAGCTGTTCTTTGTTTTGAGAAATATAGGATTTTAAATTTTTCATGAATGAAGTATTTTATAGGTTCAAAAATAGCAATTATTATTCGAAATATACAGTATAAAAAAAATTAACAAGTGCTTTGCAAATAATAAGTATTGTGTATATTTGCATCTGCAATTAATAAGCGGGCGTGGTGGAATTGGTAGACACGCTAGACTTAGGATCTAGTGCCGCAAGGTGTGAGAGTTCGAGTCTCTCCGCCCGCACAAAAAAAGCTTCTCATTTTTTGAGAAGTTTTTTTTTGACTATTATATAAAAGTAAATGTACAAGCGGATAGACGAGAAGTCTATTAGAACTGAAAGGAGTATTTTTCTGGGCCCAGACAGAGAGATTCTTAATTTAAAACCTCACTTTTTAATTGGTATAAAAATTATAAAATGATATTTATCACTAAATAATTCGTTTTTGAGGGGTAAATTTATAAACAGAAATTTGTTTTTAAATGTATTTTATTTAATCCCCTTTATAAATTTCTTTAAATCCTCAACATTAAATAAGCCTCATTAATTTTAAATTTAGAATAAATATTTATTCTACTTAAAAAAAAGTACCCTAGTTTGATATGAATTTAACTAATAATAAGCGGTTGCCGAAAAGCTAAAGAGTAGGTAAACATTAAATATATTTATTATGAGAACAACACATTTAAAATTATTAATAGCAATTTTAATAATTGGAATTGCATTTGCAGGTTGTAATAATAATGATAACAATAATGGATTGTTGCCAGGGCCTGAGGATGTTACAATTGCTATTGATGGAACGCAAGCATTTAACATGAAAAATTTTGTAGCTTCATTTGAACAATCTTTTGTTTCTCGTGACAGATGGGCGTGGAATTTTTCACATGAATATGTAAATGGAAAAGCGATTGAAACCTATCAGCATTTAAAAATTCATGGAAAATTTGGGGAAAATATTTTTACAATAACTCATACTTATAATAATGATGGTGTTATAGTATCTTCTGAAAGATCTTCTAATCCTGAATTTGAGAGTGATAAAGTGTTTTTTACTTACAAATATGATTTGAATGGATTTATAGTAGAATTAACTAAAACAAATGACGGGAATACTTCAGTAGTTGATATTACTTATAATGATAAAATGCAATTGATAAGAAAATATCAAGAAGGCAATAACTATAATAAGGAAGAAGTTTTTACTTATGGAGATAATGGAGAAGTATTAAGTTATGCTGTATCATCATATTCAAATTCTCTTTATGAGTATACATACTTAAATGGAAACATGATTAAGGAAAAAGAATATTATAACGAAACTCATAATAACGATATTAGTTATGAATATGATAATCAAGGGCGTTTGATAGAAAGTGTTTGGGTTGAACCAGATGGTAGTAATGAAGAAACCTCAAGCTTTAAATATGGAGAGGATTTTATGAGTGAATCTCAAATTGAAAATAATTTATTATATAATAGGTATGATTATGGATTAAAAATGCTCGAAATAAAAAGATGGTATTTTAACTATAATGATAATCAGTTTGAGTATTGTAGAACTAAAGAATATGCATATGATAATAACTTGCAGGACATAAGATATGTAACTAAAAAAGAATATTATGAAGGAACTCCTGATAATTTAGAATTAGTTGGATACTCAATAATTGATAGTAGAGATCCTGCAACCAATAAAAAAACAAAAGAGAGTATTTATAATGCAGCTGGAACCAAGATATTTTATGCCGAGTATACTTTAGATGAAGATTCAATAATTGAAACAAATTGGTTTGACACTGAAGGTAATTCTTGGCAAACAGATGATTTTAGTGAAGAACAAGGTTGGATTTTTATTTTAGTTAGGTAATAGCCAACCAATCTAACTTTAATTATAAAAAAAGCTTCTCATTTTTGAGAAGCTTTTTTATTATACAAAATATTTTTTAGAAGACTTTTACCTTTTTCTTTTATGAGGTTTACTTGAATTATCAGCTTTATAAGAAGGCCTCACTTCTTTAATTTTCATGTTTTCGTATCTCAGCCATTTATTATTTTGTTTATCAGTTAATATCTTTTCTAAAGATTCATTCAATATTTTTTGTTGTTTGTCAACTTTGTCTACTATAGGTTTTAATAATTCGAGTATTTTTAATCGTGCTTCTTTGAAATCATTTACATTAGGTGTTTTAGAGCTTTCTGTTTTTTGCTCAATAAACCTTTTTACTTTACTAAAAACATCAGAATTGAAAGTTTTAATTTCATTTATCTTATTATTGTATTTTGTAATAGCCTTCTCAACAACTATCTTTTTTGATTCGTCTTTTATTTTAGCTTTTTTAATAACCTCATCATAGTCATAAATTAAAATTCCGGCCATATTTTCAACAGTAAACTTTTTAGGAGCAGTTGTGTTTCTTTGGTAATTTTGCTGACCTCCGTAATTTTGATTATAACGCCTTTGCTGTGCAAATAATATTGTGTTAAAAATTAGAAAGCAAATAGTAAAATATTGTTGTTTTGTAAAATTCATAAAATTTATTTTTGAAATTCAAATTTAAGTTGCAAAAATCGGAAAAAATAATTTGAAATAAGTTATTAACTCAATTTTAACTAGATTATATATCTTTTTTGTATTTTTATAAGAACAAATACACAACATTATGAAAATAAAAATTATTGGTTTACTTTTCTTTTTTTTAATAGGAGGAATTGTAGTGCTAAATGCCCAAAATAAACCTTGTAAAGTTTTAAAGGAAGGGATACAAAAAGAATATATAGGTAAATGTAAAAAAGGTTTAGCAAATGGAAATGGAGTTGCTAAAGGAATTAATGTATATATGGGTAATTTTAAGAAAGGGTTGCCACATGGAAAAGGCATTCTAACTTTTGCTAATGGAAATGTTTATAATGGACAATTTAAAAAGGGATTAATGAATGGTAAAGGAAAGTTGACCTTTAAAGTGCATGGTGTAGATTCTGTTAGAATTGGTATTTGGAAAGCAGGAAAATATATAGGTAAAGTAAAAATTCCTGATTATTCTGTAAAATGGAATAGAGGTGTTGATCGATATTCATTTAGAAAAATTTTAGAAAGTAATAATTCTACAATTAATAAAGTAAAGATTAAATTTTTACAAAATGGAAACAATAATGTTGGGATTACAAATATAAGACTTGATGGGAATAATGGAAATAGAATTGAAACACCTAATTATGTTGGTTTTGAAAACATTACTTTTCCATTTAAATGTAAAATAAATTACACAACAAGTAATAAACTTAAAACATCAACTTATGATGTTATTTTTGAATTTGTAATTAATAAACCAGGAGAATGGGACGTAATTTTAAATAATTAAAATTAATAGTAAGTTTATTTTTTACTTGTTTAATTTAATTTCTTTAAAATTTTCTGACTTTGGTAAATCGTAAAAAATATGTTGGTATGCACTAGGCAAACCAGTTAATTTTCGTTTTTGTAAGTCAATCCAGGCTCCATATACTTTTACTTCTGCTGAAAGTTTGCCTTTTTCATTAAGAATTTGGTGACTAAATTTCCAGCGTTCTAATCCTTTTGAGCTTTCTTCTAAAGTCATATTAACTGTAATGTTTTCTCCAATATGAATTTCTTTAAGGAAAGCTGTTTCTTCTTTAAATAAAATTGGACCAATATTTAATATGGCAAATTTGTTGATAGATAATCCATGTTCTTGAAAATAGCGAACTCTAACTTCAGCTGCATAATCGTTATAAGCCGTATGGCGCATATGGCGGTTTGGGTCAAAATCTGACCATTTGGTATTAAAGGATATTTGAAAATTCATTAGGTAGTTTTAAAAAAAGCAAAGATAGTTTAACTGTTTTTAATTTTTTCCAAAAATTCATTTCTTTTTGATTTAGCAATAGGTATTTTATCTTCATTATTCATAATTAAATATCCTTCATTTAAATATTCTTTTATGTAGCTTATATTTATAAAATGCGATTTATGAATTAAATAAAAATTTTGCAAGTTATCTATTTTAGCAAATTTTCCAATACTGTATGAGCTTAATATTGGGGAAGTATTTTTTAAAACTATTTGGGTATAGCCATCAATTCCTTCAAACCGAATAATATCTGTTATTTTAATAAAACTAAGACCTTTTTGAGTAGGAATTACTATGGTAGAATTACCATTATTAACAAGGTTTTCTAATAAAAGCCTGTTTTTTTCTAATGCAGTTTTTTGGTTAATGTTTTGTAGTGCATTTTTGATGGCATTTTTTAAATCGTTGTTGTCAATAGGTTTTACAATATAACCAATTGCACAGTGTTTAATGGCATCAATAGCATATTCACTATAGGCGGTTACAAAAATAATTTCGAAATCGGGATTTTTAATTTTTGAAAGTACATCAAAACCACTTAAAACAGGCATTTCAATATCTATAAAAACTAAATTGGGGCGATTATTATTAATTTCAATTACAGCTTTTTGCGGGTTTTGAAAGGTATTTGTTATGGTAATTTCAGGAAAATATGTAGCAACTTTTAAAGCTAAACTTTCTAAAGCATTTTTTTCATCATCAATTAAAATAGCATTAATATTAGATCTCATAATTGTTTTTTATAAAAGTTAAAGTAACTATAGTACCTTTATTTTTTTCTAATTCACTAAGGGAATAAGTAATTTTTAAATCTTTAGATTTGTTAATTAAAGTTATTCTGTCCTTTAATATTTTACTGGATTTTGAAACATGAGTTTTTATAGAATTTTTTTTAATTTCTTGAGCTTTTTTTATTCCAACACCATTGTCTGAGATCGTAATACCAAATGTTTGATCTGTTTTTTTTAAGAGCTCAATTTTTATTAATCCTTTACCAGAGTTGTGAAATAAGCCATGATTTACGGCGTTTTCCACAATAGGTTGTAACAACATAGTTGGTATTTTATTTTTGGATAAATTTAAATTTTTATCCACTATAATTTCAAAGTTAAAATCGTCTCCAAACCGCATTTTTTCAATTTCTAAATAACTTTTTAACAATAGTACTTCTTGTTTTAAAGTGATGACCTTTTCTCTAGAAAAATTAAAGAATAAGCGAATTAGTTTAGAAAATTTTACTAAATATTTTTCAGAAAGTTCCGTTTGATTTTTTGTTATGTAATATTGAATTGCATTTAAAGAATTAAATACAAAATGAGGATTCATTTGAGAGCGTAAGGCATATAGTTCAAATTCCGCTAGTTGTTTTTCAGTTTTAAATTTCTCCATTTTTTTTCGAATTTCTCTATTTCTAATTTGTAATAATAGGAAACCAAAAACTAATAATGCTAGAATACTAAAACCTATTTTTGAAATTGTTCGTTGCCACCAAAGTGGTTTGATTTTAAATTTATACAATTTAGTAATGTTGTTAGATTTAATTTCTAACACATAATTTTTTGGTAATAAATTATTGAAATTCAGATTGTTTGATGTGGTGTTAATCCAGTCTTTTTGAATAGGATGTAATCTGTATTTATAATTTAATGTTGAATTCCCTTCGGAAAAATCAATACTTGCAATGTGAAAATTAGTAGTATTATTTTTTATGTATTGAAAACTTGAATTATCAGTTAATGCAGTATTATTGTAGTTTGCTTTTTCAATATAAATATCCAAAAATTGTGAAATACTTTTTTGGTTTTTAGGTATTACAACAATTCCGTTATGAGTACTGGCAACTATTTTATTGTTATAAATGGCAATATCATTAATATTGTTTGATGGAAGACCATTACTTATTGTTAATTTTTTTAATAGCTTATATCCGTTTGGTGTAATCCTATATTTTAAAATACCTTCATTTGTTGCTAACCAAATAGTATTATTTTCAATACAAGCATCTTCAACAGTCATAAAATTAGATTCAGGTAGTTGTGTAATTGTTTTAAGGTTGGTAATGTAACTTCCAAAACCATCAGTGTTTAAAATAAGTTTATCTTTTGTAAGTTTTTTAATGCATAAAATTGGCTTTTTAAATTGAATGTTTGAAAATGTAACTTGTTGTATGCTATCGTTTTCTATTAATTTTAATCCGCTGTTTGTGGCTAGGTACAGTTTATTTTTAAAAGTAAATAGTTGGTTGCAACCACTTTGTAAAATTTCTTTTTCAATGGTTAAATTTTCTTTATTTAACTGATGAACGCCAAAAGAAAAAATAGAATATAGTTTAGTATTGAAATTAATAAATTGATAACCTAAATTATTAATTTTAGAGTGTTTCTTTTGAAAATTTAAAGTAGTAAGTTTTCCCTTTTTTAAGGTGGCTAATTTATATTTTGAAGGGAAATAGGTGGTTTCAAATTCTTTAATTTCAACTGGTTTAAAAGGATATTCTTCAACCTTTAAAAAAAGATTAAAATTTTGAGTGGTATCATTAAATTTATAATAACCTTTATTAAAAACACTGGTATAAAGTTGGTTTGCTATAACGCTGAATTTACCCGTTTTATTATTGGTTAATTTATAGCTTAAATTTCGTTTTACATAAGGTAATTTATAAACGCCATTAGAAAAAGTAGCAAGCCAAATAGTATTCGTTTTATCTATAATAGCAAAGTGAGATTTTATATTTTCAGGGAAAAAAAACGGAGCTTTAATGCGAAAGTTTTTATCTAAAACACCTACAAATCCTGTTCCAGAAATTTGAATTTGATTGTTTATAACGTTTATTCTGGCGTGTTTAACATTTTCTAGATCGACTTCATTTTTAAATGAATATTGGTTGAGTTTTAAAGTTTTAATATTTAAGATGCTATATTTTTTTGTTGAAACCCAAACAAATAAACTGTCGTTTAGCTGTTTTCTTCGTGCAAGTGAAGTTATAGTATTAGGAACATTTATTTTTTTAACTAAGTTGGTTTTTTTACCAAATACGCTTAGCGTAGCTCTATTTAAATTTACTTGTATATAGTTAATATTTGTACTGCCATAAATTTTAATTACATCATATAGCGGTAATAAATCATCTGTATTAAAGGAAAGGTACCATTTTTTATTTTTTAATGTGTACGATTTGTTTGGACCTGTTGGGTAAATATTATTGCCAACCTGACTAGTAAAAATAGGGTTAAATATTTCTCCTTCTGTTTCGCTAGGAAAAGAATACACACTATTGTTTTTTATATAACCAATGTTTGTAGCTTTTGAAAGAAACCAAACTTTGTCATCAGCTGTTACACGAGCTTCCCAAATATCATTATTTGGCATCCCTTGTTTTGTAGTAAAGTTTTTAAAATTTTTGCCATTAAATTTAACCATTCCTTTATCGGTTAAAAACCAAACAAAACCTTCTGAATCTTGTAAAATGGTGTAAATATGGTTACTTGGTAATCCGTTTTTTGTAGTGTAATTGGTGTATTGCTGTGCGTAAGAAAAACTCCATATCAGGATTATTAGAGATGTGATATGGAGTTTGAGTTTTTCCAAAAATTATATTTAGTAGTTTATATTGACAATATAGTCACTTTTTAGTTATTTTTTCTTTTAATAGTTCTAACGTTTTTGAATCTCATTGGATTCCTGCTTTTTTTTACATTAGATTTTAATGCTTCAGTTGTTTTAAATACTTTTCCATTACTGTTAACTTCAAGTACTTTCATGCCATTTTGAATTTGGATTCTAATACAAATATCGTTATTAGCACAATTATCATCAAAAAACTTTTGACCATCATTTAGAAAAATCCCTGTATGCAATTTATACCAAATTCCTACTTCCATTGGATAACCAGACCAAAAATTTGTACCATTAATATTGCCATTGTTATTTGCATTCCAAGTAGTAAATTTCTCACCACCAACCATTGTTCCTAATCCTTCACAAGTAGTACCATTTACCTTGCCTAAACGCCAATTAATTATTATTGCGTTAATAGACGGATTCATAGCATGAGCATAATCTAAATAGGACTGCATTTGATTTTTTAAAGTTTGAGTAGGTGTAAATAGTACTGTGTAATTAGCATTTAAACCACCTGATGGATTTTGCTTTATTGTCATATTTTGTTTGATGGTTTCTTCATTCCAAGGTGGACAACAATCTGTTGTTGTTTGTTGAGGTACAAGAATTGGAATATCACTTAAATTAACAGCAACAGCGATTTCTTCGTTTAGAACATCTCCAACTCCAGTTTCAGGATTTGTGCGAGTTAAGCAAAAATTATCGAAATTTATGTACATTTTACCCCATTTATTAACTATATCCTCTGATCTTGTAATCATAATATGGGTTATATTTGGAGTTGTAATAATATTTGAATTAAAAGTGACAGTTTGTGCTTGCCAATTATTTGTCATCCCGACTGGAGTTGTTATTGTTCCAAGCTTAAATACCTTAACACTTGGATTTGATGCCCATAAATTATAATTAGAGGGATTATAGCAACTTAAAGGAGTGCTTCCTGTACTATTTGTTGGGTTATAAACACCATAAATATCTATTGCAACAGGATTTGAGCTATTTGTACTACCACTATTTGCCATATCGAAATTAAAGGAGTATGTACCTGAATTTTTAGTTACTATGCTACTTAATTTATTATACATTCCTTCTCTATAGGTACTGTTTTCTCCAGTTCTATTGGTGCTATTAATTATCCACATACCGCCATAGAAACCTGAATCAGGTAATGGATTATTTCGTAAACCATGAGGGCTAGCATTACACGTTAAATCTGCTGTTCCTCCACCTCTATTCCAAAGCGCTGACCAACCAGTGGCAAGATTAATATCATCTGAATCTCGAGCAGTTGGATTTCCAGTCACTTGCTCAAAATTACCATTTGTAAAATAGTTTCCTGGGCAAAAATTTTGATCTGGTTTTCCGCATTTTTGCGAATATCCTATTGTTATAGTAAATACAATAGAAAATAATAAAATACATTTTTTCATACTATTAAATTTTTAAAACCTACTCTTTTTAGGATTTTCAGCTGACTCCTTGTATTTTTATTTGTAAAATGTCAATTCTTTCAGAATAGTTAAAAATGAGGTAGTTTAAAAAAAAATTAAACTCATTTTGTCAAAATTAAGTTGTTAGTGATTAAAATTTTTAATTCTTTCATTAGTTATATTTTTAATGAAAAACATCAATAATTACACAAAATTCAGCTTCTAAACCACTGGCAGTAATATCAAAGCGCAATTCGTCACCTACGGCAGTTCCTGTTCTTTGGCAGGTTACATTTACCGTATAAGTATTTCCATTATAGTTTAAAGTTCCAGTACCAGTTGCATTTAAGGTTGTTACTGTTGTAGTAAAATTAAAACCACCAGGATTGCTGGTTTGGTATATTTCTACTTCAGGTCCATTGCTTGAAGTATTAAAAAAATCGGTTGTTAAATCGGATTCTGGAATTACCGTTTGTGTGTTATTACTCGTGTCTAAAAACGTAAAACCCTGATAATTACAAGCTGTTTGGTTAGGTGCGTTTCCATTATCATTATTACAATTAATTAGACTTAAGGTAATAACTAAAATAGCGAGTGTTTTAACTAGTGTTTTCATGTTTTTTAATTTTAAAGTTAATTTTTGTTAGCAAGAGCCTATTTTTATAGTTGCCTTTTAAAAATAGGCTGAGGCTAACATGGAAGGATTTATAATTAATACTTTTTATAAGCCTTCATCAACCAGACCATCACAATCATCATCAATTTGATTGTTTAGAATTTCTTTATTGTAAGGATGTACTTTAATATCACTATCATCACAATCTAAGTTATTGGTTACACCTTGTGCTGCTGCAAAGTTTTGCGATCCATAACCGTCACCATCGGCATCAATATAATATTCAACAACATCAATATTTCCATCGCAATTGTCATCTATACCATTTCCTGCAATTTCGTCGGCTAAAGGATTAATAGCAGCGTTATTATCATCACAATCTCCTGCATACCAAGAGTAAGTGCTTGGTGCAGCACTGTCATAATTATCAATTTCTATAACTACAGGGCTATTTGGGTTTCCAAAACCATCCCCATCTTTATCAGTATAAAAAGTAATAGCAATTTTACCGTTACAATCTTCATCAATTGTATTATCAGGTACTTCTGTTGCACCTGGATACACGTTAGGATTGGTCTCATCGCAATCTGTGTTGTCTCTTACATAACCTGCAGGTGCATTATATGTATTAGAATTAACTGCTGTTGCGGTCGCATCTCCAAATCCATCTTGATCGACATCTGGATACCAATTGTAATTATAATCCATATTTGGGTCTGAACAAGCCGGTCCAATTATAAATATTGCTGTTACTAAAAGTGCTAACGGAATACCAATGTTTAAAATTCTTTTTTTCATTTTTTTTAGTTATTTAAGGTTAATTTATGTTTCGATTTTAATTTTATATAGAAGAATGATGCTATTAGTAATATGAGTAGTGCAATAAATTGAGATTGCGATAGATAATTATCTATAACATAACCACGGTTATCGCCTCTAAAAAGTTCAATAATAGATCGGCTTATAGCATATAAACCAATGTATATTAAAAAGATTTGTCCTTTAAATTGTTGTCTTTTTTTAATGATAAGAAGTAATATTGCAATACCAATTATAATACTTGCTTCATATAATTGTGTTGGATGCACCGTAGTGTTATGTGTGGTTGGAAAAACCATTCCAAAACTACTATTTGTGGGTGTACCATAACAACAGCCGGCATTAAAACAGCCTATTCTTCCTAAACTGTGTGCAATAATGGTGGTTATTGCTAAAATATCTAACATAGGTAAAACTGGTATTTTGTATGTTTTTAAATACCAAATTACTATAGGGATAATGGTTACAAACGAACCGTAGAATACAAAACCGCCAGAAAAATTATCGAGCATTAAGTTTGGATTATTCCAAAAATAAATAGGCTTTTCTAAATAGAAGAATAATTTTCCGCCTACAAACCCAGCAATAAATATCATGTAAAAGAAACTGTTAGGTAGGTTTTGAATTCCCAATTCTTTTTTTGCACGCCACTTTGTGTAAAGTGCAGCCACTAAAGAGCCTAAAACAATGCAAAAAGCATACGTGTACACCGTAAATTGATGTGAACTAAAAGGGAATTCGAAATGAAAGAGTTGTGGGTGCATTTAGGTTTTTTGAATTTTAAAACAAACCTAAATGAAATTGTAGTTGTATAAAATAGTGATTAGATGAAGTAGCGGTTTGGTTAGATTAACTCTATTAATTTAGAAGATGAAAAACAACCTCTTTAATATTAAATATTATAGGTGTATTTAACGTTTATTTTGGCTCTTGGTTCATCTTCTCCATTACTCTCAAAAGTTTCAATTAAATTTTTTAAAATAATTTCAGAATTTTTAATGTCTTTAAATATTTACATTGAATTTGTAAAAATATTTTGTTTTGTAGTGTTACTTAAATCTAGTTTTTTACATCCAAAGCATCGCGTAAAGCATTTCCTATTAGCATAAAAGTCATTACCAAACTCATAATAGCCAGACCAGGTATTACTGCTAAATAAGCTTTTCCTAAAATAATATAATTATAATGATCTTTAATCATTGCGCCCCAAGAAGGTGTTGGAGGTTGTGCACCAATACCTAAAAAACTTAAACCACTTTCAATTAAAATAGCCGCTGCAAAATTAGCCGCAGAAATAACAATAATTGGTGCTAAAATATTGGGTAAAATATGCCTAAAAATAATTCTAAAGTTCGAAAATCCTAACGCTTTTGCAGCTTCAATATATTGCATTTTTTTTGTACTTAATATTTGCCCTCTTACTATTCTGGCTACTTCAACCCACATAGTTAACCCAACTGCAATAAATACTTGCCAAAAGCCTTTTCCTAAAGCTAAAGTAATTGCAATTACTAATAATAAGGTTGGAATAGACCACGTAATATTAATAAGCCACATAATAAAAGCATCTATTTTTCCTCCAAAATATCCTGCAATTGCGCCCATAGAAATTCCAATTATTAAAGAAATAAATACAGCAATAAATCCTATAAAAAATGAAATTCTTGTTCCAATTAACATTCTACTTAATAAATCGCGCCCGTATTTATCAGTTCCAAGATAAAATGTTTTGGTTTTAATAAATTTTGTAATGTCTTTGTTTAAAAACTTAGAAATTGGATAAGTTTTAGTTAAACTTTGGGTATTATTTTCTGAAAAAATTTGTATGGTAAGCTTGTTGTTAGAAATACTATAAGTGCTAATTGGAATTTCAGTTTGATGACTTTTTTTACCGAATAAAAAAGCATTTAAAAAAGATTGTTTGCTTACTTGATTAGAAGGAATAGTAAGCATTAATACTTTAAAACCTGGTTTTTTAGTGTGAATTTCTAAATGCATCTGATTTGCATTGCTACTGTTATCTGGAGCTAAAACATATGCAAATATGGCTAAGAATCCACATAGAACTATAAACCAAAAACTTAGCACTCCAATTTTGTTTTTTTTAAACTTATGAAGTGCTAGTGAAGTTAATGAGTTAAGTTTACGTTTCAAAAGTTGAATTTATTATAACTATAAACGTAAAAGTAAGTATTAATTTTTAACCAAATGTAATTCGGGTTTTAATTTTAATTCTCCTAAAACATTAATAGCTTCTTGCATGTAAATGTCTTTTTTTAAATTTCTATGCCAAGCTTTTCTTTTGTCAGATAAATCTTTATTGCTTTCTAATAAAGGTTTTTCATATAAAGGAGATGTATAAGTTAAATTAGAAGTGTAATTTTTAATAGCGTCGTATTTTTTTGCTTCCTTTTCATTGGTGTTAATTTCATTTTTATAATCCTTATAATCTAAATATACAGAAGTTTCATCTTGAGTTTTTTTCAACCAATGCGCATTTTCATCTATAAGTTTAAAATAATTATTATTTGCTATTCGTTTTTTACTATTGTTTATAGTTTCACTAAAATTTTCATAATTATTCCAAAGAGAATAAGTAGCTGCAGGAACTTTATCAAATGGTAATGGATTTTCTAAGTCACGCTCTCCAATTTTTAAGTAGGTAAATTTGTCTGGTAACATAATATCAGAATGAACACCATCTAATTGTGTAGAACCACCATTAATTCTGTAGAATTTTTGAATGGTCATTTTTAAAGCACCTAAATCTTCTTTTGAATTAGCGTACCTGTTTAAGTCCAATAAACTTTGAACAGTACCTTTTCCATAAGTTTGTTTACTTCCAATAATAACAGCTCTGCCGTAATCTTGCATAGCAGCTGTAAAAATTTCAGAGGCTGATGCAGATAATTCATTTACTAAAATCACTAATGGACCATCCCAAGCTATTTTTGCGCTTTTATCTCCTTTAACGGTAGCATTTCTATCTCTATATTTAACTTGTACAACAGGACCTTTACCAATAAATAATCCTGAAATTTCTATGGCAGTTTTTAATGATCCTCCACCATTATTTCTAAGATCAATAACTAAACCTTCTACGTTTTCCTTTTTTAAACGTTCAATTTCTTTAGCCATATCGGTAGCGGAATTTCTAAAATTCTTTTCATCAAAATCAATATAAAATTTAGGTAAATTTATAACTCCAAATTTTCTATTGTTTTTAGTAACTACGCTTGATTTTACAAAGGTGTCTTCCAATTCAACCACGTCTCTAATAATAGAAATTACTTTAATGGAACCGTCAAGTTTTTTTACGGTTAATTTAACTTCTGTGCCTTTTTTACCTTTAATATATTCAATAGCATCATCTAAACGCATTCCAACAATATCCACTGGTTCATTATCTCCTTGTGCTACTTTTAAAATAATATCACCAACTTCAAGTTCTCCTTCTTTCCAAGCTGGACCTCCAGAAATTAATTCGCTAACTTTGGTATAATCGTTTTTCTTCATTAATCGTGCGCCAATACCTTCTATTTTACCAGACATTGAAATATCAAATTGTTTTTTTACACTAGCGTCAAAATAGGTTGTATGAGGATCAAAATCTTCTGCAATACTATTTAAATAAGTAGAAAACCAATCTTGATAAGATATATCATGCATTCTTATAAAAAAGTCGCTCATATTTTCTTTTGTTTTTGCTCGCGCAGCTTTTTCAAGTTCTTCAAAAGATTTTTTCTTATAGGTTTTGTCTTCTTTTAACTTATCATTTTCTGCGGTAAGATTATCATATAAACGAGATAAAGTATTTAATTTAAGTTGTTTACGCCAAATTGAAATTAATTCGCTTTTGTTTTTGGCATAAGGAGTTTTATCATAATCTACATTTAAAATTTCTTTTTTATTGAAATTAAATGGTTTGGCTAAAATTTCAGGATAATAACTTTCAGCTTCTTTTATTCTTTCAGTTAAACGATTATAAACTAAATAGAAAAAGCTTAAATCTTCATTTTTTATTTGGTCATCAATATCTGTTTTATATTTTGAAAACTCATCAATATCCGATTGTAAAAAATAGTGTTTAGACGGATCTAAACTACTAATAAAGCTTTTGTAGACGTTTTTAGAAAATTCATCATTTAACTGCTTCGGCTGGTAATGCCCCTGAGTTAATACATATTTTAATATGGATAATAATAACTTGTCGTTAGGATTATTGTTTGCTTTTGTGCTATACCCGAATAATAGTGTGAAAACTAATAAAATAGGTATCAAAATTTTGAATTTTTTAATCATCATCTGTCTATTCCTTTTATGTTAAATGCTTTATTTAATTCACTAAAATAATGCCAATAATTTGATTAGGCATTCAATTTAACTTTTTTTTATAAATTCCTTTAAAGGCGCTTGCTGTTTTTTCACCTTTTTCATTAAAAATATCCCATTGCTGAGTAACAGAACCATCTTTATTTTCTTTCCATGAAATTTGGTTATAGTAATTACCTTTTGAGCTTTTTACCAACTTGCTTTTAAGCACCATAACTCCATTTTTATCAATGTTTCCTTCTAGATTAAGAACATTACCGGTATTACTTATCCAAACTTGATGCCATAAATTATCTGTTTTATTATAATAATTATAACTGGTTCCTGTGTTTTTTTTATTAGTGGCTACCCAATTTTCTTGCAAGCCACAGCCAAGTTTTATTTTTGCAACTTTATTATTCCCAATTAGTTCGCCTTTAAGGTTATAAACGTTCCAATTACCTTCCCAAAAATTGAATGCCTTATAATTTTTTGAGCAGCAATTACAATCTTCTGTTTTATTTTGAGAAATTACTACAGTTGAAAAAGCAAGTAAAAAAAGTGTTATTATTTTAGTAAGTATATTCAAAAGTAGTAGTATTTAGTGTTACAATATTAGTCAAATAAACTAATCAAAAATCTTTACAAAATGTTAAAGTTTAAAAGTAGCAAACCCAATAAAATATAGTAGTTTTGTTATTTAAATTTATGATAATGAATAAGAGACCCTTAATTTTAGTTACTAATGATGACGGAATAACTGCTCCTGGCTTGCGAACCTTAATCTCTGTTATGAATGAAATAGGAGAAGTAGTTGTAATAGCTCCTGATAGCCCGCAAAGTGGTATGGGACACGCAGTTACTATTAATGAAACTTTATATTGCGATGAAATTAAAATTGATGATGGACCACAAACTGAGTATAAATCTTCAGGAACACCAGTTGACTGTGTGAAATTAGCAGTAAGTGAAGTGTTAGATAGAAGACCTGATTTATGTGTTTCTGGTATTAATCACGGTTCAAATTCATCTATTAATGTTATTTACTCAGGAACTATGAGTGCAGCAGTGGAAGCTGGAGTAGAAGGTATACCTGCTATTGGTTTTTCATTATTAGATTATTCATGGGACGCAAATTTTAAACCTTTAAAAAAATATATAAAGCAATTAGCATTAAATGTACTAGAAAATGGATTACCTGATGGTGTAGTTTTAAATGTTAATTTTCCTAAGAGGGAATCATTTAAAGGAATTAAAGTCTGCAGACAAGCTCGAGCAAATTGGGTTGAAGAATTTGATAAACGTACTAATCCTGGAGGAAAAGTTTATTATTGGTTAACAGGTAAATTTGTAAATATGGATAAAGGAGAAGATACTGATGAGTGGGCATTAGCAAATGGTTATATTTCTTTAGTTCCAGTGCAATTTGATTTAACTGCTTACCATGTTATAAATGAGCTTAATAACTGGAAACTAAATAACTTTCATACCAATAATAAAAAGTGAAAAAGGAAATTCTAATAGGATTTTTTACTGCTTTAATAGCCACCTTTTTTGGATGTTATTTGTTTATTGAATATTTTTCAAATAAAGGATTTTATGAGACAATTGAGCTTATAGTTGAAGGAAACTTACAAGGAAAAGTACTAGTTTTAGGAGCTATTGCTAATTTCTTTGTATTTTTTATCTTTTTAAAAAAGAAGCAAATTTATAGAGCAAGAGGTGTTTTATTAGAAACTTTTTTAATTGCTTTTGTGGTTTTATTATTAACTTTATTTGCTAAATAAATTGTCTGTATTATGAGGTATTATATTATTGCTGGCGAAGCCTCTGGAGATTTACACGGCTCCAATTTAATGAAGGCAATATTTGAAATAAATTCAAATGCTAATATTAGATTTTGGGGTGGAGATTTAATGCAAAAAGTTGGAGGAACTTTAGTGAAACACTATAAAGATTTAGCTTTTATGGGGTTTGCAGAAGTTTTAATGAATGTTAGAACTATTTTTAAAAACATTTCTTTTTGTAAAGAGGATATTTTACAATTTAAACCGGATGCTTTAATTCTAATTGATTATCCAGGGTTTAATATGAGAATTGCAGATTTTGCAAAAAAAAATGGAATTAAAGTTTACTATTATATTTCACCACAAATATGGGCATGGAAAGAAAATAGAATAAAAAAAATAAAACGTGATGTAGATGAAATGTTTGTAATTCTTCCTTTTGAAAAAGATTTTTACGAACAAAAACACCATTTTCAAGTTAAATTTGTTGGACACCCGCTTATTGATGCAATAGCGAATAGAACTCAGGTAGATGAAGTTTCTTTTAAAAAAGAATATGGATTATCTCAAAAACCAATTATTGCTTTATTACCTGGAAGCAGAAAACAAGAAATAAAAAAAATGCTTTCTATTATGCTTAAAATGGCTCCTAAATTTGAAAATTATCAGTTTGTAATTGCCGGAGCACCAAGTCAAAATTATAGTTTTTATAAACCGTTTTTAAAAAGTAGTAATGTTAAATTTTTGAGTAATAAAACATACGATTTATTATCTATTTCATACGCAGCAATAGTCACTTCAGGTACGGCTACTTTAGAAACTGCTTTGTTTAAAGTTCCTGAAATTGTTTGTTATAAAACAAGTTGGATTTCTTATCAAATAGGCAAACAGTTAGTAAAACTAAAATTTATTTCATTGGTGAATTTAATAATGGATAAAGAAGTTGTAACCGAATTAATTCAAGATGACTTTAATGAAAAAAATTTGGAAAAAGAACTTACATTATTACTTGATGATTATAAACGCGCAGTTTTATTTTTAGATTATTATGATTTAGAACAGAAACTAGGAGGCAAAGGAGCTTCTAAAAAAGTAGCCAAATATATAACTGCATAAAAAAACTTTTGGAATACTTAAATTCCAAAAGTTCTTCAATATTTGTTAGTAAAGTAATTATTTACAAACAGCTTCTAAAGTGTCTTCAATATCACCAGGTGTACTCATAATTTTCATAAAAGTTCCCATAGTTAATTCAGGCCAACTTAAAGCTAATCTGTATTTTCCGTGTAACATAGTTACTGTTTTTCCTTGTAAAATTATTTCATAAGGCATAGCAGCAATATTTTCTTCGCCAATTTTTGGTAAAAAATAAGATTCTCCATCTTCTTTACTTTGTAAACCAATTCCAAAAAGAGCTACTTTTTCAGTAGGATATATAATTTTATAAACTAAAACTGTATTTGCTTTGTGAGTTTTTAAATTATTTTCGATAATTTTTAAACCTTCTTCAAATGAAGAATATTCATTTAGTTCTACAGGATCAGTAAAATAAGGCATCATTATTTTATAATGATATTTTTTTATTTTATTGGCAGCTATTACACCTCCAAATGGTTTAAATTCACTTCCTAAAGTAGCTAATGCAGTTTTTACATCTGCACTAAATTTTTGGAAAACACTTTGAAATGTAACGTAATTATTTTGCATATAAGCGCGTAAAAAATAATCAGGATTTGTGTATGAAATGGTAATTTCCCCATCTTTTTCTACTAAACCTACTTTAAAAGCTGCAGCAAGCGCACCTCTGTCACTAACCTTAACTACCGTATTTTTTAAATTTGTACTAGTAAATACAATTACTTGTAAGTTGCTTTTATTTTCAGGATTATATTTTCCTAAAATTGTAAATGAATTGTTTTGTAAAGCTTTAATTACTGCTTCAGATGTTTGTTGCATAGAGTTTGTAGTTTCTCCAACTTTAATATAAGGAGCTATATCTTGTGCAAAAACACTTAAACTGAATAAAATAATTGTAATACTGCTGAAAATTAATTTCTTCATGATTTTTATTTTTTTAACAGCTCAAAGTTACTTTATATTGAACATCTTAATTATGATTTAAATCATGTTTATAAAAAACGAATACTTCATTAAATTATCTAATTAAAAACGTTGGGTAAATTATTTTTTGTAGCTTTATCGTGCTATGATTAAGTTTTTAAAGTTTGTTCCTGTACAACTTACTTTTTTTCTGATTTTTGGAATTTTAGTTGGAAAGTACTTTCAATTTTCAGGTAATTTTATTGCTGAAATTTTATTGTTTTTAACTCTTCTTTTAGGAATAGTTTATTTTAATTCTTCAAAAAGTAAAATTTCAACTATCTCTTTTGCTTTTGTGTTTTTTGCAATTACTATTTTTATTGGAATTGCCAGTATTACTTTTCAAAAAGATAAGAATAAAACTAATTATTTTGGAAATGTATTTGAATTCTCAAAGAGTACTCCAATAACCTATTTTCAAATAACAAAAATATTAAAAGACACCAAGTTTTATAACAAATTTGAAGCAATAGTAATTCAGCTAAACGAAACTAAAACTTCGGGTAAAATTTTAGTAAATATCCAAAAAGATAGTATTAATAATACATTAGAATTGGATGATGTTTTATTAGCTAATGTTAAATTTCAAACTATTTCAAAACCTAAAAATCCATACACTTTTAACTATAAAAAATATTTAGAGAATAAACAGATTTTTTACCAGTTAATTCTTTCAAAAAAGCAATATAAAAAATTACCTAAACAAAGAATTACTTTAAATGGAATTGCTTTTTTTATTAGAAAAGAAATTAATAAATCGTTACAAAAAAATGGATTTAAAAATGAGGTGTTAGCGGTAATAAATGCTTTATTGTTAGGACAACGGAATTTTGTGTCTAGCGATTTATTAAAAAGTTATGCAGGTGCAGGAGCAATTCACATTTTAGCCGTCTCAGGATTGCATATTGGTATTTTGTTGTGGCTATTAACTTGGTTGTTTAAACCTTTACATTATTTAAAAAATGGAAAAACAATTGCTTTAATTTTAGTAGTAATTTTATTGTGGATGTATGCGGTTATTGCAGGTTTATCAGCATCTGTGGTTAGAGCTGTTGCAATGTTTACTGCTATAGCTATAAGCTTAAATGTAAATCGACTTTCTAATATTTACAATGCTTTGGTAATATCTATGTTTTTCTTATTGCTTTTTTATCCTTTTTATTTATTTGATGTAGGTTTTCAACTAAGCTACTTAGCTGTTTTTTCTATTGTTTGGTTGCAACCAAAATTTGTTAATTTAGTAAAACCTTCATATTGGATTCTAAATAAATTATGGCAATTATTTACGGTTTCTATTGCTGCACAAATTGGAATATTGCCATTAAGCATTTATTACTTTCATCAATTTCCGGGTTTGTTTTTTGTGGCAAATTTGATCATTATTCCTTTTTTAGGAATAATTTTAATTGCAGGTATAATTGTAATTCTCCTTTCAATATTTAATATTTTGCCAAACTTTATAGCAGAGATATACAATTTCATTATCAATTTTATGAACGAAATTGTAGCGTTTATTGCAAATCAACATCAATTTTTAATTCAAAATATTTCTATAACTTTTTGGATGATGATTGCCTTTTATATTTTTATTTTAGGTCTTTTTAAATTTTTTGAAAAACAAAATTTTAAGCGAATTGTATCGGTTTTAATTAGTATTATTTTAATACAATCTATTTTTATTTTTCAGAAATATAAACTGCAAACCACTAACGAACTAATTGTGTTTAATAAAACAAAAGTTTCAATAATTGGAATTAGAAGTGGTGAAGATTTTAAAATTTATACATATAATAACAAAATAGATAAGCATTCTGATCCTATAAAATCCTATTTAATAGGGAATGGAATTGATGAGGTTATAATTTCTAATCAAAAAAGAAAACTATTAGCATTTAATAAAATTAATTTTTTAAGAATTGATAGTTTAGGTTTGTATCCATTAAAATTGAAAATGCCAGTTGCACTTATATTACAAAAATCACCTAAAATTAACTTGGAGAGATTATTGAAAATAATGCATCCTACATTAATAATTGCTGATGGATCAAATTTTAAAAGTTATATGGTAAATTGGAAAAATACATGTATAAAAAATAAAACTCCTTTTTACAGTACAATGCAAAAAGGAGCTTATAAAATAGTAAACTAAAAGAATTTAATCTTTAAAACTAGAAGTGAAATTAGAAGAATATTTCTCAAAATCTTCTTTAGTTTTTATGTTTTTATAATCGTCATTTTTAAATATTTTCAAAAAAAGCTCTAATTGTTTTGGAGTTTTATAACCAACCAAAGGTCCAATAAAATCTGATTTTTCATCTAAAAAAAGAATGGTTGGATAAGCTCTTACACCATAATATCCGGCTAATTCATGAGAACTATTACGTCCTTTTTTATTTGGGTCAAAATTTGGATTACCAAACGTTTTTCCTTTAAAGCTAATTTGTTCGTTACCTTCTGCATTAAATTTTACTGCATAGTAATTTTTATTAACATAAGCTGCCACATCAGGATTATGAAAGGTATTTCTATCTAACATTTTACAAGGCCCACACCAAGTTGTAAAAGCATCTATCATTATTTTTTTAGGATTTTTTTGTTGAGCGGCAATAGCCTGTTCAAAAGTCATCCAATTAATTTCTTGAGCACTTATAGATAAGCTACTTACAAATGCTATGAATAAAATTATTTTTTTCATTAATTAAATTTTAAATATTTTAAAGTTATGTCGTAATAATGTCGCCAAAATTACAGATTTTTTATAATTATAATTGATTATTTAACTCCGTGCATTAATTTTTTTAAGACAGGAGTTAATGCTAACGCAATAACACCAATAATTATTGGCACAAATGTAAAAATTAAAAAGAAAGTTGAAATATCATATTTTGTGGTTACATCATCAATCATAGCACCCATTTTTCCCGATGTTTTATTTCCTATTGCTAAAGCTAAATACCAAACACCAAACATAAAAGCAATCATTCTGGCAGGAACTAATTTACTAACATAAGACAATCCAACTGGAGAAACGCAGAGTTCTCCCAATGTATGGAATAAGTATGCTAAAATTAGCCAAACCATACTTATAGAAGCTGTTTTAGCTCCTTGAGGTATCCCGGAAGCTCCAAAAGCTAAAAATGCAAAGCCAATTCCTAAAAAGAAAAGGCCAATAGCATATTTGGAAGCAGGGTTTGGGTTGTATTTGCTTTCCCACCATTTAGAGAATAGAGGTGCAAAAACAATAATAAATAATGAGTTTAAAATTAGAAACCATGTTGCCGGAATTTGAATCTCGTTTTCACGTTTTTTAACAATAGTCGCTTGTATTTTAGTATCTATTAACTGTGCTTTTTCTGGAGTTAAATACTTGAAATTAGTTCCTTTTTTATCGATATCAATAATAGAAACTTTATCATTTTTAAGATATTATAAAGAGGAACGAATTACCGTATTTTTAGTAATTATTTCTGCATTTTCAGGAACTTTAGTAGTGCTAGTAATTACATAATCTTTTTTAGTGATTTCTCCATTTGGATTAGATTGTGCTATTTGATAAGTAGGATAAGAAATTTCATAAGAATAAGTAGTGAAATTTCTATTAATTTTCCAAATAACTAATCCCCAAATTATTAGAAAGCTAAAGCCTAAAATTAGATTAGAAACAAAGTATTTTTTAAAAGTTTGTCTAAAAAGCAGGAATAAAACCCAAGTAATAATTGCGATTGGAACTACCGTAATAATTACATCAACAATGTTAAAAATGAATGCAGCATTACCAGATAAAATTCTATTCGTATAATCTTTTGCAAAAATACTCATAGAGCCTCCAGCTTGTTCAAATGAAGCCCAAAAAAAGATAATAAATGAAGCGAAAATTACTACAGCAATCATTTTATCACGTGTAATTTTACTGTATCGTACAATCCTAGAAATCAGCAAATACAGAAAAAATACAAGGGTAATAGAAATAACATATCCAGCATAATCTGTGTTATGAAAACTAAGTAAGTTATAATCTATAATTTTAGATAGAGGATCGTTTATAATCCAAGTAAGCCCTAAAACAGCTACTATAACTATAAGTATTTTATCTAAAGTAGTAAATGGATTTAATTTATCTTCAATTTCAATATGATCATCAGTTTCAATAGTTTTATTTTCTTTGTTTGGTTTTTTTCCAACTTCCCCAAAAATTCCATGAGCCATTGTAAATTGTAATAATCCAAGCAGCATAAAAATACCTGCCAAACCAAAACCCCAACTCCAGCCAAGTTCTTCTCCCAAATAACCACATAGCATAATTCCTAAAAAGGCACCTGCATTAACACCCATATAAAAAATAGTGTACGCCCCATCTTTTTTTTCTGGAAAATCTTTGTATAAAATAGAAATAAAAGAACTCATATTTGGCTTAAAAAAACCAGTACCAATAACTAATAAAAATAACCCCAAATACAAGAAAAAGGGACTAGATTCTATAGCCATACTAGCATGCCCAAAAGTCATAATTAAAGCTCCAATAATAATAGCTTTTCTATTTCCTAAGTATTTATCTGCTAGTGTACCACCTATTATAGGCGTTAAATATAGTAAGGCTAAATAAGTTCCGTAAAGTGCTAATGCGTTTTCTCGAGGCCAGTTCCAGCCACCTAGACCTAAAGCACTAACTAAAAATAATACCAATAAAGCACGCATTCCATAAAATGAAAAACGTTCCCACATTTCTGTAAAAAATAACACAAAAAGTCCAGCAGGATGCCCTAATACTTGTGTTTTGAAAAATTCGTTTGAAGATTTATTCATAGATTTTTAATTATTGATAAATAAACACAAACCTCTTTTTATTTAATAAAAAGAGGTTTGTGTTTAAAATTAAGCATTTTTCTTTTTCTTTCGGGCATAAATTTTATCATAAAATAAAAGCGATAGAAATGTAAGTACTCCTAATCCAACAAAAATATATAATATTTGATTTGGGTGGTAAGTGTTCCATAAATGAGTAGTTAAACTGTTTGAAGTCATATGTAACTTTTCAGCAACTTGATCTATATATGCATTTTTAGTAATATCTGCATTTATATTTTTAATGACATTACCAGCTTTATCTACTACCTTAAATCCTGTTTTAGTATAATGAACTAAATGATCATTTTTATCTAAAATTTCTATTCCTTTTGAAATAGCCTCATTTTGTGCTAAGGTAATTTTAGCAGAAATTTTACCATAAATGCTTCCTGAAATCCAACCAGCAATTCCATTTCCAACAAATACAGGTAAAAAATAGGTTCCTTGGTATAACGCTTCTTTTCCCTTCGGAGAAATTTCGGCAATATAAGCTGAAAACTTAGGATTAGTAGTCATTTCACCAATAGCAAAAACAATAATTCCAAGAATAATAAAAAGCCCATCTCTAAAATAGAAGGCCAACCCAATACCAATAGTTACAATTACCAGTCCTGTTATCATTGCATTTATAGATCTCCATTTAATAACAATATAGGATATTAATATTTGGAAGAAAATAATAGCAAAAGCATCTAAATTAACTAACAATTCTGGTTTAGCAATTTTTTCGGTGCTATCGCCAATAACTGAGGCTAAAAAAGGTGAAAATCCATGAATAGAATTAAATAAAGATTTAACATCCACCCAATCTTGAATGTATTTTGGAAGGGTGTAAAATAATTGATTGAATAAGGTCCAAAAACCAATCATTATTACTAATAATACAGTTAGTTTCGCATCTTTTAATGCTTTCCATATATTTTCAAAGGATTGTTTTATAGTATCTAAAAGTGGTTGTTTTGCTTCTTTTTCCTTAATAGCATCTTTATAGAAAAAAGTTACAAAAATTAAATTGATTAAAATTACTGCAGTCGCCATTTTAAAGGCAATAACCCAATTAGTTTCTCCTCTAAGTTTTCCAACAACAAAAGGTCCAATCCAACCACCCACATTAACCATCATATAAAAAATACCAAATCCCATAGAAACGTTAGTAGAATCGGTAGAGCGGGCAACAATCCCAGAAGCAACAGGCTTAAACATTGCTGCACCAAGCCCTAAATACATAAATACAATAAAAAATGCCCAATAGGATTGTACAAAATTTAGGGTAAAATATCCTGAAGCTAATATTACAAAAGAAATCATCAAACTTTTTCTATATCCAATTTTATCGGCAATAGCCCCAGTAATTATTGGTAAGAAATATAGTGTAGCAGTTACTACACCAATTATTAATCCGCCTTGGTCATCGGTAAATCCTAATCCGTTATCATCTTTTGAAGCCACTAGATACATTGCTAAAATAGCAAACATTCCATACCAAGCAAACCGTTCAAAAAGTTCAAAAAAACTGGCTTTCCAAAAAGTGCTAGAAAATGATTTCATTAATTCTATAAAACCTAAATCTTTTTTTTCTGTACTCATTCTTATTTATTTTAGAAAATAAAAAGCTCAGCTAATTATTTAACTGAGCTTTTATTATTAATATTATTTATGTAATAATCATATTAGTGAATTCCTTTCATTGCTTTGTTTAACAAAGGAGAAATTATGACGGTTATAACTCCTATAATAATCATTACCCACATAATGAATGGGTATAATGGATAATCAAACTTTTTAAGGATGCTTTCTAGCATTCCTGCCATAAAGTTCCCAGCAGCAAAACTTGCCATCCATAATCCCATAACTACGGAAACCAATTTAGTAGGTGCTAATTTGGTAACCATGGATAATCCAATAGGAGATAGCATTAATTCTCCTAAAGTTAGTAGAACATAAACTGATACTAACCACCAAGGTGACACTTTTATACCAGTATCCGCAAGCCCTTGAGCTTGTGTCATAACAAAAAAGGCAATTGCACCTAAGAAAAAGCCTAGTGCAAATTTTATTGGTGTTCTTGGGTTCCATCCTTTTTTATCTAACCATATCCACATAATAGAAAATAGAGAGGCAAATAATAAAATAGCAAAGGAATTTACATTTTGAAACCAGGTTGCCGGCATTTCCCAACCAAACATCATTCTATCTGTGTTGTTTTTTGCAAATAAACTAAACGTACCACCAGCTTGTTCAAAGCCCGCCCAAAATACAATATTAAAAACAGCCAATACAATAATTACTGACATTCTACTCCATTCATCAGCTCCATTTGTTCCTTTACCAATAGAATAGGCCAAGCCTAAAATAATGGCTCCAAAAATGCCATAAGTGATAATTGTTTTTGCAATTTCAGGAATTAAACTCCATGAAAACATTAAAACATAAGTAGTTACAATTAAACCAATCATCCAAATAAAAATAGTTACCCAATCTTTATTGTCTAATACCATTTTTTCTTCAGGAGAGTTTGGAGGTAATCCATAATGTTCTAATGAGTTTTCTCTCATTTTAAGCCAAAGTACACCTAAAATCATACCAATACCAGCAGCTAAAAATCCATAACCCCATTCAACATCTTCTCCTAATCCACCGGCAATAAAAGTTCCTAGAATTGCACCTAAGTTGATACCTAAATAAAAGATGTTAAAAGCAGAATCTTTCATTGGATCGTTATTATTGTAAAAGTCACCAACCACAGTAGAAATATTTGGTTTAAAGAATCCATTTCCAATAATAAGCACGCCTAAACCAAAATTGAATAAGAATTGACGGCTATCAGAAGTTGTTTGAGTAGTTTCGTATAGTAAAGCACTTGAAGCCAATAAAAATTGACCAACAGCCATAACTAAACCACCAATATAAACGGTTTTTCTTTGCCCAAAATATTTATCAGATACCCAACCTCCTAGAATTGGAGTTAAATAAACTAAACCAGTAAAAATTGCGTACACTTCAAGAGCAGACTCTCTATCTAAACCAAACCCTCCATTTACTAATTCTGCTGTAAGGTAAAGTGTTAATAATGCACGCATTCCGTAGTAACTAAATCGTTCCCACATTTCTGTAGCAAACAAGGTATATAGCCCTTTAGGATGTGATTTTCTAAATGGTAATTCTTTCATAATTTAATTGTTAATTATTTATTTGTTTTTAAATTTTGCTCGATAAATTTAGTCATTTTATTATAAAGGTGTAATCGAGTATTTTTACCTCTATAAATTCCGTGTGTTCTATCTGGATAAATAGCTTCATCAAATGGTTTATTCGCTTCAATTAAGGCGTTTGAAAATCGCATAGAGTTTTGAAAATGAACATTATCATCGCCACTACCATGCACTAATAATAAGTTTCCTTTTAATTGATTTGCGAAATTTAATGGAGAATTATCATCGTAACCTGAAGGGTTTTCTTGTGGGGTTTGCATGTATCGTTCTGTATAAATGGAGTCATAAAAACGCCAACTTGTTACTGGAGCAACAGCAATTGCCATTTTAAACACATCATTTCCTTTTAAAATACAATTTGCAGACATAAAACCTCCATAGCTCCATCCCCAAATACCTATTTCAGATGCATCAATAAATGGTTTTTTCCCTAATTCTTTAGCTGCTTCAATTTGATCTTGAACTTCGTATTTACCTAATTCTTTATAAGTAACTTTTTTAAAATCTCTTCCTTTAAAACCTGTTCCTCTTCCGTCAACACAAACTATTACGTATCCTTTTTCAGCTAATAATTCGTACCAATAATCATTATAACCATTCCAGCTATTGCTAACGGATTGTGATCCTGGGCCAGAATATTGGGTCATAAATAATGGATATTTATTGTTAGAATTAAAGTTTGTAGGTTTTATCATCCACGCATTAAAATTACCATTTGGTGTTTTTAAGGTGAAAAATTCTTTTGGCGAAAGTTGGTAATTTTTTAATTTGTTTGTTAATGCATTGTTATTTAAAACTTCTTTAAGTTTTTTTCCGTTTTCATTATATAAAGTATAAATAGGTGGTGTAGTAGCACTTGAAAAAGTGTTTATAAAATAGTGTTTGTTTTTACTAAAAGAAGCATCATTAGTTCCTGAGTTAGCGCTTAACAAAGTTTTATTTTTACCATTTAATTTTATGGAATAAACAGTTCTGTTTATAGATCCGTTTTCTGTTGATTGATAAAATACCGTTTTTAAATTTTCATCAACACCATAAAAGTCCGTTACTTCCCAATTTCCTTTGGTAACTTGATTAATTAATTTACCGTTTTTTGAGTAATGGTAAATATGATTAAATCCATCTTTTTCACTTGTCCAAATAAAACTATTATCTTTTAAAAACGTTAAATTATCCGTAACATCAACATAAGCAGGATCAGTTTCATTTAATACAATTTTAGTGGAGAAATCATTTGCATTAACTAAATACAAGTTTAAATTATTTTGATGACGGTTTAAAGTAGTAGCCGACAAAGTATTAGCATCTTGAGTCCATTTGAATCTAGGAATATATTCGTAGTTTCCTAAATCTATTTTAGTAGATTTATGGTTAGAAACATTATATAAATTAAGTGTTACCACTGAATTTCTTTCGCCAGCTTTTGGGTATTTAAAAACTTGTTGTGTTGGGTATAAAGTTTTGCCATAAATATCCATAGAAAAAGTAGGAACTTCGCTTTCGTCAAATCTTAAATAAGCAATGTTTTTACTATCGTTACTCCATTTAAAAGCTCTAACAAACTCAAATTCTTCTTCGTAAACCCAATCACAAATACCATTTATAATGTTATTTTTTTTACCATCAAAAGTTATTTGTGTAGTGGTATTAGTTTCTAAATTTTTAATGTAAATATTGTTGTTTTTTGCGTAAGCAATTTTTTTACTGTCAGGTGAAAAAGTAGGTTCTTGAATTTTATCTTTATCAATTAATTGTAATGATTTAGAAGCTATATCATAAACGTAAAAATTTCCCAAACTTGATCTACGATAAATAGGTTCAATATTAACTCCTAATATTAGTTTAGTTTCATTATTATTAAAGGCATAGGTTTCAAAATAGTTTAAATTATTTAAATCTTTGCTATCTACAATAGTTCCAACTTTTTCTAGAGTTTCATAACTGTATTTATCTACAGAAGTACTTCTGGTTTCTCTATTAAAATTTAGCAAGGTGTAAAAATCCCCATTCATGGAATTTAACTCGTTCATCTGTTCCGTTCTAAACGAACCATTCCAAATTTCTTCTAATGTAAAATCTTTTTTTTGTGCAGTTGCTACAGAGGTTATAGCTACAAATAACAGGAGTATTTTTTTCATGAAATAAATGTGCTTAAAAATAAGTGTCAAGTTTAAGAAAAAAATAGCAAAGTAAGTATGAAATAATTCATAAAATAATTCATAAGTATTATTATAGAACCATTTATTTTTATTGATTTATATTTGTTGCATTATAAATTTCAGGATAAAAATGGGGAAAAGTGTACATGGTTTTTCAAAGCTATCTAAACATGAAAAAGTAAATTGGTTGGTTGCCACTTTTTTTAATGATGATGAAAAAATAAAAAAAGTAATTCAACAATACTGGAATACTAATAAAGTGCTTCAAGATTTACATGACGATTTTATAGAAAATACCATTTCTAATTTTTATATACCTTTTGCTATTGCTCCTAATTTTTTAATAAACGGTAAAGAATATACTATACCAATGACTATTGAAGAAAGCTCGGTAGTTGCAGCAGCATCGTTAGTAGCTAAATTTTGGAGAACTCGTGGAGGTTTTAGCGCTAAGGTAATTTCTACTGAAAAAGTTGGACAAGTTCATTTTATGTATGAAGGAAACAAAGAAGAACTTAAAAATTATTTTAATAGCAAGAAAGAAAACTTCTATAAAGTAACCGAAAATATTACTAAAAACATGCGAAAGCGTGGTGGAGGTATTTTAGATATAGAGTTACGAGATAAAACCAAAGAACTAGCAAATTACTATCAAATTCACGTTACGTTTAACACAATGGACAGTATGGGCGCTAATTTTATAAACTCTTGTTTAGAAGCTATTGCAAACGATTTTAAAAAGTCAGGCATCCAAATTGTAATGAGCATACTATCCAACTATGTTCCTAAGTGTTTAGTACATGCCGAAGTTAGTTGCAAGGTTGAAGATTTATATGCAGAAAATTCAGAAGAGTTAGCACAAAAGTTTGTGCAAGCAGTTCAAATTGCAAATGCAGAACCACACAGGGCAGTTACTCATAACAAAGGAATTATGAATGGTATTGATGCCGTTGTTATTGCAACAGGAAATGATTTTAGAGCTATTGAAGCTGGAGCTCACGCTTATGCAGCACGTAGTGGAAAATATAAAAGTTTAACCAATGCTAGTATTGAAAATGGGATTTTTAAATTTTGGATTGAAATTCCATTGGCTTTAGGAACTGTTGGAGGTTTAACAAAATTACATCCATTATCAAAATTATCTTTAGAATTATTAGAAAATCCTTCGGCAAAAGAATTAATGGAAATTATAGCAGTTGCAGGATTAGCACAAAACTTTGCAGCATTAAGAGCATTAACAACTACAGGAATTCAAAAAGGACATATGAAAATGCACTTAACTAATATTATTAAACAATTAGGTGCAAGCGAAGAAGAAAAAGCCTTTTTAATTGATTATTTTGAGCATAAAACAGTAACCCATAATGAAGTAGTTGAAGCATATAAAAAGTTAGCGAAAGATAAATAATGAGCAAATTCTACAGTAACGGGAAATTACTATTAACAGGCGAATATTTTGTACTTGAAGGAGCAAAATCATTAGCTATACCAACAAAATTCGGACAAGATTTAGTAGTAATACCAATTAATGAATCGCAATTAATATGGAATAGTTTTACAGACAAAGGAACATGTTGGTTGGAAGCTATTTTTGATTTGCCAAAATTACGTTTAGTTAGCGCAACTTTTAATTCGGATAAAGAAGGAGGAAATGATAAAATTGCTGAAAATTTAAAGGAAATATTAGTTCAAGCAAAAAAAATAAACACTTCTTTTTTAAATTCTAAAAAAGGATTTTTAGTAAAAACAAACCTTACTTTTCCTCAAAATTGGGGATTAGGAACATCTTCAACATTAATAAATAATATTTCTAATTGGGCGAAAATAAATCCATATCAATTATTAGAAAACACCTTTGGAGGAAGTGGCTACGATATTGCTTGTGCACAAATTAATACACCAATTTTGTATACTCAAAATAGTATAAATCCTTTTGTGGAAAAGGTGAAATTTAACCCTTCATTTAAAGAAAACTTATATTTTGTGTATTTAAATAAAAAACAAAATAGTAGAGAAGGTATTCAACGTTTTAAGCAATTAAAAGGAAATTTAACTTCAGAAATTAATCAAATTTCAAGTTTAACAGATGCATTTTTGACTTGTAAAAATCTAAATGATTTTGAAAAAATAGTAATGGAACACGAAAAAATAGTTTCAAAAACAATTCATTTAAAAACAATTCAGGAAGAATTATTCTCTGATTATTTTGGGCAAACTAAAAGTTTAGGCGCTTGGGGAGGCGATTTTATTTTGGCTACTGGAAATGAAGCTACTCCAAATTATTTCAAACAAAAAGGATTTGAAACGGTTATTCCTTATAAAAAAATGGAATTATAATGAAGCGTTTTGTAATTATTGGAGGTGGAGCAGCAGGTTTTTTTGCCGCAATAAATGCTGCTGAAATGCACTCAGATTTAGAAGTTATTATTTTAGAAGGAAGCAATAAAGTTTTACAAAAAGTAAAAGTAAGTGGAGGAGGAAGATGTAACCTAACCCATGCTTGTTTTACGCCAAATGAGTTAGTGGAATTTTATCCGAGAGGTAAAAAGGAATTGCAAGGCCCATTTCATCAATTTATGACAGGAGATACTATGGAATGGTTTGAAAATAGAGGAGTTACCTTAAAAATTGAAGAAGATAATAGAGTATTTCCTCAAAGTAATTCTTCACAAACTATAATAGATTGTTTTTTAGAAAGCACTAAAAATGCTGGAGTTATTTTAAAAACAAGTACTCGAGTTGATGCTATAAAAAAAATAAACGAGAAGTTTATTATTAAAACAACTTCGGAAGAATTTACTGCAGATTATGTGTTAGTTGCTTCAGGAAGTAACACTAAAGTTTGGAATATGATGGAAGAGTTGGGTCATACCATTATAAAACCAGTTCCTTCACTGTTTACTTTTAATATTGAAGATGTTAGATTAAAAGAAATACCAGGAATTTCTGTTCCTAAAGCAACCATAACTATTTTAAATTCAAAATTAACGGAACATGGTCCTTTATTAATTACACATTGGGGTTTAAGTGGTCCGGCAATTTTAAAGCTATCTGCTTGGGGAGCTTTAGAATTATCTCAAAAAAAATATCAATTTCAAATTGAAGTGAATTGGTTATCCTTAAAATTTGAAACAGTTTTAGAAAGGTTAAAATCAGTAAAGAAAAACCACGCTAAAAAGCAAGTAGTTTTGCATACGGTTTTTGAGGAAATTCCTAAACGATTATGGCATAAATTAGTACTTGCAGCAGCTATTTCTGAAAACGAACAATGGGCACAATTAAGTAATAAACAGTTAGAGAATTTAACAAATCAACTTACTAAAAGCGCATTTAATGTAACCGGAAAAAGCACTTTTAAAGATGAATTTGTAACCGCCGGAGGTATTAATTTAAAGGAAATTGATTTTAAACGATTTGAAAGTAAAATTCATAAAAATCTATTTTTTGCAGGCGAAGTACTAAATATTGATGCAGTTACAGGCGGATTTAATTTTCAAAATGCTTGGACTGGGGCTTGGATTGTAGCAAATTCTGTAAATAATTAGGCTAACTCTCCTCTATGCGGTTTTAAAGCATCTCTATAAATTTTCATATCTATTTCATCAACAGTTATAAAGGCAATGGAATGTGTTTCGGAAATTTGTTTAAAAGTACTTTCGTAAAAGTGCAACTTTTCTTTTAAAGCGAATTCTTTTAAATGAATAGATTGGTGTTCTGCGGTTTTTTGTGCATCTAATCCTCTAAAATCCCAAATTAATTTTAATTTTCTATTCATTTTATTTACTTATATAAATTAATAAATTTCCTTTTTTAAAGGTTATTTCAATAGTGTTTTCAATAGCTTTATTTCGAGTTCCAATTCTTTTTCCGAAATTTAATTTTTCATTTTTTAAAGGATATTTTAATCCTGTTGTTATAATTCCTTTTGCTTTTGGAAATGGTATTAATGAAATGTTTTTGTTTAAAATATCGGACGTTGTAAATGTGTTATTGATGAAAAAATATTTTCCAAAATCATCATAAAAAGTAATGTTTAGCTTTTTTTTCCAAGTTAATGCGGTGCTAATATTTCCTAAAAAGTGATCGTGTTCTTTACCGCTTCCTCCGTAAACATCAATTTCTGAAAAACCTCTTTCATTTAAAATAAATAATGCTTTTTCAAAATCGGTATAATCTTGATTTGGAGTATTAATTACTTCAACGGTTGTTGGAATTTTGTGTATAGAATCAAAATCGCCAGTAACTAAATCGGGCACAATGTTTTTAGCTTCAAAATAATTGTAAGCACCGTCAATAGCACAAATTATTTCATAATTAGATAAATTGGGGAATGCAGTTGGTTTTAATCCGTTTAATAAAACAAATGCCTTTTTAGTTTTCATTTTGCGAAATTAACTAAAAAGACAGATAAATTTAATTTTTGGTTGTTTTATTCCTTTTGAAATAGCGTAAGAATTATAATTTCTAATCTTCCAATCAAGAAAATAACCATCCCAAATATAGGAGCAAGGAAACTTATTTTTAAACCTACAGCTAAAATCGATGGAGAAACATCACCTGCCACTTGTATAGCATCAAAAGCGCTCATTAAACCTATAATTTGGCCTAAGAATCCCCAAACAATAGCAAATAGGCTAATTGATGTAATTAAATTAGTAGTTTTTTTTGCATTACCCCTTTTAACAAGTTCTTTAATAAATAATACTAAAATTAAGATTAGCATTAGTAATAATGGGTACATAAATACTGGACCTCCTTGATTTAAAATTGACATAATATTTCATTTAAGTTAAACATATTCAAATGTAAATCTAAACTTCGATGAGAATCTAAATTTTCGATAACTCACTTATGCTGTATGGTTTTTAACCAAATTAACACTGTTAAATGTAAAAATAAGGATAGTTTAGTTAAAAACTGTATTAGATTGGTTATCTATCTATAATTTTAGGCGAATTAGAATAAAATTTGCAACTTGCATTAATGAATTCAATGAAGTTATACAAGCTTAAATATATTATTTTACACGTGTTCTTTTGGGTGTTTGTCTGGTTTTTTTTTCGGGTTTTCTTTGAGTATAGTACTAACAATGGTGTTTATGGGTTTTGGTTTTCGAGTTTGTTAATGCCAATAACTATAGGAGTTACTTATTTTATCACTGCATTTTTAATTCCAAAATATTTACTTCAAAAAAAGTATTATAGTTTTGTACTATATAGCTTCTATACTTTTATAATTTCAGCAGATTTAATAGGATTAGTTATTGTTTATTACTTTTTATATTTATCGGGTTTAAAAGTTTCAGCAATGCCTTTTATGAGCAGACAATTTGTGTTTGTTTTGGTTATAATATATTTAGTTGTTGGGCTAGTAAGTTTTGTGAGTTTGTTGAATCATAATTTTAAAACAATTTCAAAAAATAAAGAATTACAAAACAAAATATTAGACACGCAATTACAAATTAAAGAGCAAGAGTTGAGTTATTTAAAAAAACAAATTCATCCACATTTTTTATTCAACACGTTAAATACTATTTATGGTTTCGCTTTAAAGCAATCAAAAGATACACCGGAAATTATTTTAAAACTTTCAAATTTGTTAGATTATATTTTATATCAAGTAAGTAAACCAAAAGTTAGTTTAAAAGAAGAAGTATCTCATATTAAAGAATATATTGATTTAGAAAAGATTAGGTTTCAGGATACTTTAAAGGTTAATTTTAAATCTGATTTTATTTCTGAAGAATTACAGATTTCACCAATGTTATTAATTCCTTTTGTTGAAAATGCTTTTAAACATGGTAATTTAATAGATGGATTTTTAACGGTTGATATTACCATTTCAATAAATAAAAATAAATTAGATTTTTCAATTAAAAATACGGTTTTGAATACCGGAAAAGAGGAAACCAAAAAAGGTATTGGGCTTGAAAATATTCAAAAAAGATTAAATTTACTTTATAAAAATGGATATAAATTGAAAATTGAAAATCAAAATAATTGGTTTAAAGCAAATCTTGTTATTATGAATTTAAATAATTTAAATGATGGCTAAAAAAATCAATTGTATAATTGTGGATGATGAGCCAATTGCACGTGAAATTTTAGAAAGTCATTTGAAAAAAATAGATGCAATTACTATTGTAGCATCATGTAAAAATGCTATTGAAGCGTTTAATGAAATTAACACTAATTCAATTGATTTAATTTTTTTAGATATCAATATGCCAGAGATTTCTGGATTGTCTTTTGCAAAATCTATTAATAAAAATAGTAAAGTTATTTTTACCACTGCTTATCGAGAATATGCTATTGATGGGTTTGATTTACAGGCAGTTGATTATTTGCTAAAGCCAATTTCGTTTGAACGCTTGTTGCAAGCGGTAAACAAATATTTTGGGGAAAACACAAAATTAATAAGTGAAAATACTTCTGAAATAATACCAGAAAAAAATGATTTTATTTTTGTACGCTCAGATAGAAAAATGATTAAAATTGATTTTTCTGAAATTAATTATATAGAAAGTTATAGCGATTATATTAAAATTCATTTAACCAATAAAATAATTGTTACTAGAGAAACAATTACAAATATAGAAGGTAAATTACCACAAAAAGATTTTATTAGAACACACCGCTCTTATATACTTTCTTTAAGTAAAATAGATTCTTTTACTAATGAATTTGTTGAGGTAAATAAAAAAGCTATTCCTATTAGTAGAAGCTATAAAAAAGAAGTGTTATCTAGATTAGAAACTATCTAACTAAAACAATTATCTTTGCTCAAAATTTTTGTTTTGACAGAAACCGATTTTATTTTTACCCAAAATCAATCCATTTTAATTCCAGATGGAAGTGTAACTTGGAAAACGCCAAGCAACATTGCTTTGGTAAAATATTGGGGAAAAAAAGAGCCACAACTTCCAGAAAACACATCTATTAGCTTTACTTTAGATGCTTGTTTTACTATTACAACTTTAGAATATAGTTTAAAAAAAGATAAAGAAAAAAGTAATTTTACTTTTGAAATTTATTTTGAAGCGAAAAAAAAGGAAGATTTTAAACCAAAAATTCAAAAATTCTTTGAACGAATTGAAAAATATGTTCATTTTTTAAAAGAATATAATTTTGTAATAAATTCAAGAAATTCTTTTCCTCACAGTAGTGGAATTGCTTCCTCTGCAAGCGGAATGAGTGCATTAGCATTGTGCATAATGAGTGTGGAAAAAGAGTTAAATCCATCAATTTCTGATGAATATTTCAATAAAAAAGCTTCGTTTTTAGCACGTTTAGGATCGGGAAGTGCTTGTAGAAGTATTGAAGGCGAATTAATTGTTTGGGGAGAACATAAAAAAATAAAAAGCAGTTCTGATTTATTTGGAGTTAAATTTCCTTATAAATTACACGAAAATTTTAAGAATTATCATGATACCATTTTGTTAGTTGATGAAGGCGAAAAGCAGGTTAGCAGTACAATTGGTCATCAATTAATGCATAATCATCCGTTCGCCAAACAACGCTTTTTACAGGCAAATGAAAATATTTCGAAAATTTCTGAAGTTTTACAAAATGGAGATATAAAATCATTTATGGAAATTGTAGAAAGCGAAGCATTAACTTTGCATGCAATGATGATGACAAGCAATCCGTATTTTATTTTAATGAAACCAAATACATTAAAAATTATTAACAAAATATGGGAATTCAGAAAGTTAACAAATGCTAATGTTTGCTTTACTTTAGATGCCGGAGCTAATGTTCATGTGTTGTTTCCTGAAAAGGAAAAAGAAGTGGTTAATAAATTTATAGTAAACGAGTTAGTGCAGTTTTGTCAAGAAAATCATTATATTTGCGATAGAATTGGAATTGGGGCAAAACGATTATCAATTTAAAAAATTTATGAAAGGACCACTTTTTTACGCAAAGATTTTGCTTTTTGGTGAATATGGAATTATTAAAGATTCTAAAGGTTTAGCTATTCCGTATAATAGCTATCAAGGAGCGTTAAAAAAATCGGATAAAACTTCTGAGATAGAAATTAAATCCAATAAAAACTTAAAAAAATTCTATGATTACCTTCTAAATATAGATAATCAGAATATAGTGAGTTTTAGGTTAGATGAATTTAAAACAGATATTGAGGAAGGTATGTATTTTGATTCCAGTATTCCTCAAGGTTATGGTGTTGGAAGTTCGGGTGCTTTAGTTGCTTCGGTTTACGATAAATATGCTAATGACAAAATTACGGTATTAGAAAATTTAACTCGTGAAAAGCTATTAAAATTAAAATCTATTTTTTCTTTAATGGAATCTTTTTTTCACGGAAAAAGTTCAGGATTAGATCCTTTAAATTCGTATTTAAGCATTCCAATTTTAATTAATTCAAAAGATAATTTAGAACCAACTGGCATTCCTTCTCAAAAAGAAGGAAAAGGAGCAGTGTTTTTATTAGATTCTGAAATGACTGGCGAAACTGAGCCAATGGTTTCTATTTTTATGAATAAAATGAAAAATGAAGGTTTTAGAAAAATGTTAAATGAAGATTTTGCAAAATACACCGATGCTTGTATTGATGATTTTTTACACGGAAATGTAAAATCGTTATTTGGAAATGTAAAACAGCTATCCAAAGTAGTATTTGATAATTTTAAACCGATGATTCCTCAAACATTTCATAATGTTTGGCAAAAAGGTATTGAAAGTAACGATTATTATTTAAAACTATGTGGCTCAGGTGGAGGTGGTTATATACTTGGATTCACCGAAGATTTTGCAAAAACCCAAACTATACTAAAAGATTATAAATTAGAATTAGTTTATAGATTTTAGTAACTTTTTTAAATGGATTTATTAGAAATTTCAAAAAACAATAAAAAAAAACAAGCTCCATTTTACATAAAAGTATTGAGTTTATTTTCTGTTGTTCGAGGTTACAATATATTATTAATTGTAATTGCACAATATTTAGCATCCATTTTTATTTTTTCTCCTCAAAAATCATTAAAATATGTGTTACTAGATTTGGACTTGTATTTTATTGTTTTAGCAACTACTTGTGTAATAGCATCTGGTTATATAATTAATAATTTTTACGATTTAGATGCCGATAGAATAAACAGACCAATTAAGCATAAAATAGACACGATAGTTACTCAAAAAACAAAATTGATTATCTATTTTTTATTAAATTTTATAGGCTTTTTATTTGCCTTTTTAGTTTCGTGGCGTGCAGCTTTATTTTTTTCGGTTTATATTTTTTTAATTTGGTTCTATTCACATAAATTAAAAAAATACCCATTAATAGGATTATTTTCAGCTGTAATTTTAGCTATTTTACCTTTTTTTGCGGTTTTTGTATACTATAAAAATTTTTCTGAAATTATTTTCACACATGCAGCTTTCCTGTTTTTTGTTTTGTTAATTAGAGAATTAATTAAAGATTTAGAAAACATTAAAGGCGATTTTGTTCAAAATTACCAAACCATAGTAGTAAAATATGGAGAGTATTTTACAAAATTATTAATTTCCTTAATCTCTGTTTTAACCTTAAATCCAATTTATTTTTTATTAAAATATCCTGAAATTGGTGGGATGAAATATTATTTTTATACAAGTATTTTTGTCTTATTAATATTTAATTTACTGTTATGGTTAAGTAAAAGTCCAAAAAATTATTTGCTACTTCATGTAATTTTAAAGCTATTAATTATAGCAGGAGTTTTTAGTTTAGCTTTAATTGATTATTCGGTAATTATCAATAGATTAGTTTAAAATAGAGTTAATTTCTACTTATTCAAAAGAATAACCTTATTTTTGCAAAAATTTATAAAATGAAACCAAATAAAAACTCGTCGAGAGGACGACAATCTTCCGGAAAAAGAGATTCTAAAAAAAATACTAAAAGAACATCTGATTCAAAACCTTTTAAAAGAAGTTCTGAAAATGAATCGGGTAGTAATTTCCAAAAAAAACCTTCCTATAAAGGAGATTCAAGAAAAAAATACAACACTAATTTTAGAGATAAACCAAATACTAATTTTAAAAAGCCAAGTCAAACTTCAGATAGTGATGAAACTAGGTTAAATAAATTTATTGCTAATGCAGGTATTTGCTCAAGACGTGAAGCGGATGTTTACATTAAGGCAGGAAATGTTAAAGTAAACGGTAAACTGGTTACGGAAATGGGGTATAAAGTAAAACCTACGGATGAAGTTAAATTTGACGATTCCTTAATTAGTTTAGAACAAAAAAGATACGTTTTACTTAATAAGCCAAAAAATTATATTACCACTATGGATGATGAACGTGGTAGAAAAACTGTAATGGATTTAATTGAAAATGCATCTAAAGAACGCATTTATCCAGTTGGCAGGTTAGACAGAAATACAACGGGTTTATTACTTTTTACAAATGATGGTGAGTTAGCTAAAAAATTAACGCATCCTAAACATAATATTCAAAAATTATATCACGCAAGCTTAGATAAAAAACTATCTATTGGCGATATGCATAAAATTGCAGAAGGATTTATTTTAGACGATAAAAGAGTAAAAGTAGATGAAATTTCATACATTATAAATCAACCAAAAAGCGAAATTGGAGTTAAAATACATTCAGGTAGAAATAGAATTGTTAGAAGAATATTTGAACATTTTAACTATAATGTAGTTAAATTAGATAGAGTAGTTTTTGCGGGTTTAACAAAAAAAGATTTGCCAAGAGGAATGTACAGAAACCTTACAGAAATGGAGGTTAATTCATTAAAAATGCTATAATTTACAATAGTAAAATAAGGCTAAAAACTCCTTTATAATTTTTAAAAATTAATTTTTTAAGTTAAATATTTTTATATATTTGAAACACTAATAAATTGTATTAAAATCAAAAATTTAAGCTTTGTAAGTTTAATTGTAATCATTTAGTTTTGAATAGAATAATTGTAGATCATAAAAAATTAACTTCTGAAATACTGAATTTACTTGTTGAAAAATTTCCTGATGGTTATGGTGTTAGAGACATAATTAAATTTACTAACCATAAAGGACAGTATATAGAAGCTGTTGAAGTTAGAACTGATAACACTATATATTTAGTTAAAATAAGTGACCAGCTAGTAGATAGTATGGATAATTTTGATGATGATAATGATGATGACGATATATCAGCCGATATAGTAGATACTCCAGAAATTGATGAGGTGGATATAGAGGATGACTTAGACGAAGATTAATAATAAATATAAAATATAAAAAAAACTCCGATAAATTTATCGGAGTTTTTTTATTTCGATTAATTTTGAAGTTATTATTGATAAAGATAATCTTTTATAAAAATCATTAATTAAATGAAATTATTGGATAATGCACACAATTATGAAGGACAAGAAAAATTTCTTGTAGCTGTTGATTGTATAATTTTTGGATTTGATTCTGAAAATCTTAAACTATTACTTTTTAAAAGAAAAGTAGAACCTTTAAAAGGATCTTGGTCATTAATAGGCTCATTTATGAAAAAAGATTTAAGTTTAAATGAAGCCGCAAATCAAATATTATTTGAATCTACTGGGTTAAAAGATATTTATTTAGAAGAACTACAAACGTATAGTAAAGTTGATAGAGATGTAGGAGAACGTGTAATTTCAGTAGCTTTTTTTAGTCTTATTAGAATTGATGAAATTATAGAAACAGAAGTGGAAAAATATAATGCACATTGGTTTAGTTTTGATGAAATTCCTGATCTTATTTTCGATCATAGAGAAATGGTAGATAACGCAATTCAAAAGTTAAGATCAAAAGCACGTTATCAACCAATTGGATTTGAACTACTTCCAAAAAAATTTACGATTCCTCAATTACAATTGTTGTACGAATGTATTTATCAAAAAAAATTAGATAATAGAAATTTTAGAAGAAAAATATTATCATTTGATATTTTAAATAAAACTTCTGAAAAAGATAAATCTGGCTCAAAAAAAGGAGCGTTTTTATTTAAATTTAATAGAGCTAAATTTAATAAATTTTTAGCTAAAGGATATAATTTTGAAGTGTAGTTTTAATTTAAGTAAATCAATATCAGTAGAGTAGATTATTTTTTAGTTTAAATAAATAAATGTAAATTTGACATTTAATATCAGCTTTTAATAAAGCTGAAATCTATTGAGTAAGTGAAACAAATAGAAACTAAAAGCGTTAAATACGATTTAATAGTAGATTCTCCAGGAAGAATTAACATTATTGGTGAACATGCAGATTATAATAATGGATTTGTTTTACCAACGGCAATTGATAAAAAAATACAATTTAAGTTTAAAAAAAACGCTAGTTTAAATAGGTGTACTATTTATAGTAACAATTTTAATGAAGGGTTTACATTTAATCTTGAAGAAGTTACAAAGAGTAAAAACCAGTGGGAAAACTATATTTTAGGAGTTATTTTTGAAATACAACAACTTTCAAATAATCTAAAAGGTTTTGATTGTGTGTTTAAAAGTGATATTCCAATCGGCTCAGGAATTAGTTCATCAGCTGCTTTAGAATGCGGTTTGGCATTTGGTTTAAATGAATTATTTAACTTAAATCTTTCCAAAAAAACTATTGTAGAACTTTCGCAAAGAGCGGAACATAATTTTGTAGGTACAAAATGCGGAATTATGGATCAGTTTGCTTCTGTAATGAGTAAAGAAGGTCATGTAATTTTATTAGATTGTGAATCGCTTGATTTTGAATATGTTCCAATAAAAATTGAACCTTATAAAATTGTTCTTTTAAATACAAATGTTTCACATAATTTAGCTTCTGGTGAATATAATATTCGAAGAGCACAATGTGAAAAAGGAGTAGAAATTATTAAACAAAATTATCCGAAAATTAATTCATTACGTAATGTTTCTTTAAGTATGTTAAACGAATTTAAATCAGTATTAGAACCTGTGATTTTTAATAGATGCTTATATGTAATTGAAGAAAAGGAAAGGGTTTTAAATTCGGTAGAAGCATTAAAAAATAATGACTTGGTTACATTAGGAAATAATATGTATAAAACACATAACGGTTTACAACATCAATATGAAGTAAGTTGCCCTGAATTAGATTTTTTAGTCGATTTCTCTAAAAAATATGAAAATGTTTTAGGAGCAAGAATGATGGGCGGTGGTTTTGGTGGATGTACAATTAATGTTGTGCATTCAAAAGAAGTTGCTAAATTTATTGCAGATTCTTCAATAGCATATTATAAAAAATTCAAAATAAAATTAACTGCCTTTGAGGCTATGCCAAGTGAAGGAACATCAATTAAAATTAATAACTTAAAGAATTAAATTAACATGACATCAGTTTTCGGTTTTTGGGATTATTTCATATTTATAGCGTATGCTGTACTAATTTTAGGTGTTGGTTTATGGGTGTCTAGAGATAAAAAAGGACATCAAAAAAATGCGGAAGATTATTTTTTAGCAAGTAAATCACTGCCTTGGTGGGCTATTGGGACTTCTTTAATTGCAGCAAATATTTCAGCAGAACAGTTTATTGGAATGTCTGGCTCTGGATTTGCATTGGGGTTAGCAATTGCATCTTATGAATGGATGGCAGCAATGACCTTAATAATTGTAGGGAAATATTTTTTACCAATTTTTATAGAAAAAGGATTATACACAATCCCAGAGTTTGTTGAAAAACGATTTTCAACAAATTTAAAAACCATTCTAGCTGTTTTTTGGATTGGCTTGTATGTTTTTGTTAACTTGACTTCGGTTTTATATTTAGGCTCATTAGCATTAGAAACTATTGTTGGAATTCCAATGATTTATGGCGTAATAGGCCTTGCATTATTTGCCGCAGCTTATTCATTATACGGAGGGCTTTCAGCAGTTGCTTGGACAGATGTTATTCAAGTAGTTTTTTTAGTGTTAGGTGGATTAGTCACTAGTTATTTAGCTTTGAACGAAGTATCACAAGGAGCAGGCGTTATTGAAGGATTTAAAGTAATTTATCATGAAGCTCCAGGTCATTTTGCTATGATTTTAGACAAATCAAATCCATATTATAAAATGCTACCTGGTATTGGAGTACTAATTGGAGGAATGTGGGTTGCAAATTTATATTATTGGGGATTCAATCAATATATTATCCAACGAACTTTAGCTGCTAAATCATTAAAAGAAGCACAAAAAGGAATTTTATTGGCCGCATTTCTAAAATTAATAATTCCACTTATTGTAGTAGTTCCAGGAATTGCAGCTTATGTAATGGTAAATGATCCTAATATTTTAGCTAGTTTGGGAGCAGAAGGAATGCATAATTTGCCATCGTTAGAACATGCAGATAAAGCATATCCTTGGTTGTTGCAATTTTTACCAGTTGGTTTAAAAGGTGTTGCATTTGCAGCATTAGCAGCAGCGATAGTATCATCTTTAGCTTCTATGTTAAATTCAACTTCTACCATTTTTACTATGGATATTTATAAACAATATATTAATAAGAATGCTGGAGATAAAGCTACGGTTAATGTTGGTAGAATTTCAGCAGCAATTGCTTTAATAATAGCAGGGTTAATTGCACCAATGCTGAGTGGTTTAGATCAGGCTTTTCAATATATTCAAGAGTATACAGGAATGGTAAGTCCAGGAATTTTAGCGGTGTTTATGTTAGGTTTGTTCTGGAAAAAAACAACAAATAAAGCAGCAATTATAGGAGCTTTAACATCAATTCCTATAGCTATGTACTTTAAAATTGCACCAAATGGATGGTCTACAAATCCAATTTTTGTGAACGTGCCTTTTATGGATCAAATGGGGTACACAGTAGTATTTACTATGATAGTTATTGTTATTGTAAGTTTATATCAAAATAGAAGAGTTTATGCAGTTAAATCAAATGAGCCTTATATATTCCAAATTATAACTAAATATATAGATGATGAAAAAGGTATTCCTATAGCTAAAAATTTCTTTAAAACTTCTCCAACTTTTAATATTGGGGCTTTTGCTGTAATGTTAATATTGGTGGCATTGTATTCCATATTTTGGAAATAAAATTTAATAATATGAAATATATTATAATAATAGTTATCTTTTTTTCTTTAACAAATTGCTCTTCACAAGAATCAAAACCTGTAGATCAAAATACAAATCCAGAAGAACAAGGAGGCGAAACAACTTCAAACTTTTATTACGGAGCTGATTTGTCTTATGTGAATGAAATGATAGATTGTGGCGCAAAGTATAAAGATAATAATGGAGTTGAAAAAAATCCATTTAAAATTTTTAAAGAAGTAGGAACAAATATTGTGCGTGTGCGGTTATGGAATAATCCAACTTGGACAAAGTATTCCAATTATGAAGATGTAAAAAAAACTATTTCAGAAGCAAAAGCAGAAGGGATGAAAGTGCTATTAGATTTTCATTATTCTGATACTTGGGCAGATCCTAATCATCAGGAAATACCTGCAGCTTGGTTAAATGAAGTGGATAATATGGAAGTTTTAGGAGATTCACTTTATAATTATACTTATAAAACGCTGAACAATCTTTCAAAAGTTAATCTTTTGCCAGACATGGTACAAGTTGGTAATGAAATTAATGCTATGATTTTGCAGCATGGTGAATTAAAGGCGACGGATTGGAATAGAAATTCATTTTTAATTAATAAAGGGATAAAAGCTGTTCGAGATATTTCTGCTGAAAAAAGTAAAAAAATTGAAGTTATGCTTCATATTGCTCAGCCTGAAAATGGACTTTGGTGGTTTGACAAAGCAACTAAAAATGGAATTACTGATTTTGATATAATTGGGCTTTCTTATTATCCAAAATGGTCTACATACAAGTTAGATAATGTTGGAACAGCTTTTAAAACGTTAACTTCAACTTACAAAAAGCCTTTAATTGTAGTGGAAACAGCTTACCCTTTTACAATGGAAGATGCAGATAGTGCAGGTAATATTTTAGGCTCTGATTCCTTAATTGATGGTTATCCAGCAACACAGCAAGGGCAATTAGATTTTTTGAATAAGTTGGCTGAAATTATAAAATCATCAGGAGGTGAGGGCTTGGTTTATTGGGAGCCAGCATGGATTTCTACTCCATGTGAAACTCAATGGGGGCAAGGATCTCATTGGGATAATGCAACTTTGTTTGATCATAACGATAAAGCTACTTTGGGGATGAAGTTTTACAATGCTTCATTACAGTAAAACAGTTTTAGAAAAGTAACATAATGAAAATATTTAATACAAGCTTAAGTAAAACACTTTTAATATTAATATGCATTTTAAGTTTTGCAATCACAAAAATTGATGCGCAAACAAGAGAATTATTTACGCTTCAAAAAGATTGGAAATTTACCAAAGGAAATCCTGAAAATGCTTCAGATTTAAACTTTGATGATAGTTCTTGGAAAGATGTTTTAATTCCTCACGATTGGGCAATTTCGGGTCCGTTTATAATTAATGGCGATGGAAATACTGGTAAACTTCCTTGGAAAGGACAAGGCTGGTATAGAAAAAAAATAAATATTCCATCAAGTTATTCAACCAAAAGAATAGTATTAATTTTTGATGGAGTTATGGCATTTCCTAAGGTTTTCGTTAATGGAAAATTAGCAGGTCAATGGGATTATGGATACAATTCATTTTATTTAGATATTACAAAGTATTTAAATTTTGGAGGCGAAAATGTTGTAGCAGTTCATGCGGATACACGAGAGCACGAAAGCAGATGGTATCCTGGAGGAGGACTTTATAGAAAAGTTCAAATGTTAGTTACTAACCCAATTTATATTAATGTTTGGGGAACATATATTACTACTCCAATTATTAAACCCAATTATGCGGATGTTAGAATAAGTACTTCAGTTCAAAATAATTCAAACAACAATGAAGAAATTAAAGTTGAACAGAAAATTGTTAATTCAGAAGGTTATGAAATAGCTAAAGGTGATATTTCAGGTATAATTTCACCAGGAAAAAATAAAGATTTTGAAGTTACATTGAAAGTTATTAACCCTAAACTTTGGGATGTTAACAATCCTTATTTATACAAAACCATAACTACTATTTATAAAAAAGGAAAAGTTATAGATTCAAATTCAACTACTTTTGGAATTCGTACAATTCGTTTTACTGCAAATAATGGCTTTTATTTAAATGATAAAAGAGTACAGTTAAAAGGAGTAAATTTACATAGTGATTTTGGACCTTTAGGTGTTGCTTTTAATAAAAGAGCAACTCAACGCCAATTAGAGATTATGAAATCTATGGGAGTAAATGCAATTAGAAATAGTCATAATGTTGCAGCTCCAGAATTGTTAGATTTATGTGATGAAATGGGGATATTAGTTTTTGATGAAGCTTTTGATAAATATGATGCTAAAATTGATATAACTAAAAATACTGATTTTGATGATTTTGCAAAGCGAAATATTCGCAACTTTGTTGTTCGTGATCGAAATCATCCTTCCGTATTTATTTGGAGTGTAGGAAATGAAATTGGAGATGTGCAATGGAATTTGAACAATGGATTTAAACGTTTACACACCATGGTAAATTATGTTAATAAATACGATCCAACACGCCCAACAACTTTGGTAAATGATAATATGGAAAGCGCTGTATTACGTCATTTTGATTATTACGATGTGCATAGCTGGAATTATGCAAGACGATATCGTTTAGCCAGAAAGTTAGATCCTACAAAATCGGTAATTATAAGTGAATCGGCTTCTACATTAGGTACAAGAGGATTTTATGAATTGCCATTGCCAAAAGTTAAAACAGACTTTACAAAATCATTACAAGTAAGCTCTTACGATTTAAATGCCCCAGAATGGGCAGAAATAGCAGATGATGATTTAATGTGGGAACAAGATGAAAATTATATTGCAGGAGAATTTGTTTGGACAGGATTTGATTATCTAGGAGAGCCAACTCCATACACAAATAAAGCAGTTAAAGAAATGGGAATGACAGATAAACAAGCATCTAGAAGTTCTTATTTTGGTATTGTTGATTTGGTTGGAATTCCAAAAGATAGATATTATTTATATAAAAGTTATTGGAATCCAAAAGCAACAACTATTCATATTTTACCTCATTGGAATTGGAAAGGTATGGAAGGTAAAAATGTTCCTGTTTTTGTGTATACAAATGGAGATTGTGCTGAACTTTTTATTAATGGAAAATCACAAGGTAAAAAATGTAAAAAACCTTCTTCAAAAAATTCCATTGAACGTTTTAGATTAATGTGGAACGATCTGGTTTATGAACTAGGAGAGGTAAAAGCAGTGGCTTATAAAGAAGGTCAAAAAATAGGAGAGAGCACTGTAAAAACGGCAGGAAAACCTTACAGAATAAAGTTAACACCAGACATAACTATTTTAAAACCTAATGGAGAAGATTTGTCTTATGTATTAGTGGAAGCTTATGATAAAGAAGGGAATTTATGTCCTCTAGCATCCAATAAAGTAAATATTGAAATTACTGGAGTAGGAAAAATTGCGGGAGTTGGTAATGGTAACCCACAATCTTTTGAGCCATTTCAATCAAAACAGGTCCAACTTTTTTATGGAAAAGCTATGATAATTTTAGAATCTGGTTTTAAATCAGGAATTGCAAAAATCACTGTAAAATCAAAAGGAATATTAAAAGATTCTGTTGAAGTTAAAATCAAATAAACTTTTATCAGATAGGCTTTTTAGTATAAATAAAAAAACCTTGATTAATTAATCAAGGTTTTAAAGTGGTACCTCCAGTACCAAGACCACCTTTTTAACCCTTTATTTTATTGGGTTTTTAATTTTGGACAGTACCCTTGGGTACTAATATAAAGTACTTTTTGGGTACTATCAAAATTTTTGGGTACTATTTTATATTTGATATGGGGTACTAAAAAAACCGAGTAAGGTGTGTTTTACTTTGTTGGAAGTATAAGAGTGAGTACTTTACTCGGTTACAAAAACTACCTAACTATTTTGATGAGAGTTCTTTTAATTTCTTCATTTTTAATTTGTTCTATTTCTATAATTTTTTGTTCTAACAAGTATCCAATGACAGATATACTATCAATCAATCTTCTTCTTTTATATTTTATTCCTTTGATTTTCCCTTCTTTAAGGTATTTGTATAAAGTTCTTATGGATATATCCATAATCTCACTACAATCTTGTATTGTAATCCATCTGTATTCATTTAACCCAATTATTTTTTCCTCAAAAATATCTTTCATATCAAAACCAAGTAATTTCCTTTAGTCTTTTTATCTCACCTACTACATAACTGGTTATTTCGGGTGTTATGTTCCAATGAGGGTTCCACATTATACTCCAAGAGTCTTTATCTATTGTACCTAATAAAATCATATGTTTTCCTAAACCATCATATACATTTATCTTATTTTTATCTCTATCATTTGGTACAAAACCAACTAATCTATCATTTACATAACGGAAGGGAATTATAGAGTTTATTTCGGTATTTATACTATCTAACTTTTGGTTCAGTCGTAACGAGTAAGAGGGTAAGTATTTTTTCCATTTCTCCCATTTATTTACCAATTCTAAAATCTCTCCATATCCCATATCTGTATTTTCTTTAAGTGAAGAAATTATACCTTCTCTATGGTGGGGAATATATCCTCTTTCAATAATATGGTTCAATACTATAACATCTGTATTTTCCATAATTCCTTTTATACCAAGTTCCTTTAAGGTTCTCATCAACCCCTCTATTTCATGGTCAGGTATATTTACTGTGTTTTTCATAATTTACATAAGTTCATTTAAGTTCATGTATAAGTATGATGAAGAAAGGTTTTTTGGAAAAAAAGTTCCTATATGGGAAAAAAAATAACCCCCGTATAAAAGGAGGTTATAGAGTGTTTTTGGAAAAAAGTTTTTCTTTGGTTACAAACAACTATTTAAGTTTATTTATATCCTTTTTAATCATATTCAATCTGTAAAGTATATCAATCGTTCATTTGGGTTCATAAACTCTCTTATTTCTTCCATAAATCATTCAAAACACCGTCTTTTACCATACCTAAATTGAAGATATAATCATTATGTATAAAAGTTTCTTCAAGTGGTTTCAAAGTTGTTTTCCAACCTTCTCCATCTGTAATCCAAATAAATTCTATTCCATTTGTTTTACAAAAGTCTTGTAATGATTTATATTCTCCACAAGTAGATTTCAATTTTGAACCTCCACCAGAATAAAAATTGGTTTCAATCCAATAAATCTTATCTTTTATATTTACTATAAAATCAGGTCTTCGTGATGATTTATCAACGGGTAATTTTATTCCCCATAAATCATATACTTTTGAAGGGGAACCTTGGGAAGTGTAATCTTTATCTTCTTCTAAAAAATAAACCTTTTTTAACAAATCATCTACCAAATTCTCCATTATTGTTCCACCTCGGTTCTTTCTTCCATTTGAACCTAACCCTACTTCAACTCCAAAACTGTAATCTTTTATATTTGTTAGTCCTCCTTCTACAATCAAATTTCTTAAACCACTTTTTTCAAAAAATAATACAAAATCTTCTATTTCTTCTTCAAACAAAATTGATTTTCCAAAGTCAAAACTTTTGAATACAAAATCAGGTAATAAACTATCATCTAAAACTTCAATTCTTTTGTCCCTTATTCCAAGTAAGGTGGGAAAAACTTTAACTACTTCTGGATATTTGATTAGTATATTTATAAAATCGGTGTTGAAGTCTTTTGAACCACAAAGGGAATTTAATATACTCAATTCAATCTTATATTTTAATACATTATCAAATACATTGTCCCAGTTTGTGTAATAATCCCAAGTTCTATTATTCAATAAAATTGTTTTTTCAAAATAATTGAATACTTCTATGGGTGTTCCTAAATCATTTTTTGAGTAAAAATCTAAATATTTCATGTTCTTAATTTATTTGATCCCCAATAACCAAGTATTCAGGTATTTTTCCTCTTTTATTTGAATTACTATTTATATTTCTGTTACAAAAAACCTCAACTACATTATATTCTTGGTAGATTTCTTTGATGAATGATGATGATGAGTTGGAAAGAATAACAAAAACCCCTTTATCGTTTAATTCTTTGAAGTAATCTTTTAACCTTATTTGTTCTTCAATACCAAAAGAACCACTGTAAGAAGTAAATGAAGAAGTTTCATTTAACGGGTGGTAAGGAGGATCAAAATAAACCAAATCTCCTTCTTCTATCTCTGGTATTTTATCAAATTGAGTGTTTAGTATATTTTCTATTGGTGGTAATAATGAAGAGAGTTTATATAGGTTTTCTTCATCTACAATTCTTGGGTTTTTATATTTTCCTGTTGGTACATTGAATAAACCTTTTCTATTTACTCTATACAGTCCGTTAAAACAAGTACGATTTAATAAAATTAGTGAAGATGAACGAACCACTCCTTCATATCTTTCAACCTCGTTTTTGTTTCTATCAATTCCGTTGAACCTATCCCTTATATGGTAATAATCATAATTGTAGTAATCTTTTTCTAACTCTTTACAAAAGTGTATTATCTCGTCAGGTGAAGTTTTAATATTTTTATACAACTCAATCAAATCTGTATTTACATCATTTATAATTGATTTTTCTTTGTATTCTTCTCCTAAAGTTTTAAGTATATCAAAATACACAGAACCACCACCAAAAAAAGGTTCTATGTATTTATTTGGTTTTAAGTTCTTGTAATATTCTCTAATATCAGGTATAAGTTGTCTCTTTCCTCCAACCCATTTCAATACAGGTTTTACCTCCACATTACTTAAAAAGTCAATCATACTATTTTAATTGTTTTTGTTCTTTTTTAATCCTTTTTTTTGTGAGTTCAATATAGTCCTTATCCATTTCAATACCAATATACTTTCTGTTTTTTCTAATACTAACAACTCCAGTTGTTCCACTTCCGTTAAACATATCCAATATAGTATCGTTTTCTTGGGTAGATGAGTCTATAATTCTTTCAATTAGTTCTTCGGGTTTTTGTGTTGGGTGTTTTCCAAACTCTTTCTCAATTTTTTTTGGTCTTCCAATCGTCCAAACATCTTTCATTTGTTTTCCCCCATTTATTTCTTTCATCAATTTATAATTGAAGTAGTGTTTCGTCTTCTGTCCTTTTCTTATCCATAAAATCGTTTCTGTGGAATGAGTAAAAAATCTACAAGAAAGGTTCGGTGGTGGAGAGGTTTTAACCCAAGTTATATTATTTAGTATTCTAAAATCTTTAATACTATCTATAATTGAACCTATTGTGTATATGTTGTGGAAAGTACCACTAACCCATAAAGTACCTCCTGGTTTAAGTACTCTATAACTTTCTTCAATCCAGTTTAAGTTAAAAGAATAAATTTCTTCAAATCCCTCTCTTCTGTCCCATTTTCCTTTATTTACAGAGACCATTTTACCACTTTTACAAGTTATACCATCGTTGGAAAGAAAGTATGGAGGATCAGTTATAATACAATCAACGGAGTCGTTTTCTAACTTTGGTAAAAATTCAAAACAATCTCCATGATATAGTTTAATGTTTTTCATTTTGTAAAACTACCTATTTAAGAAGTGAGTTCATAATAATTTTTATTTTATCACCTAAAGGAGTTTTCCCAAGTTTCTAATTCATTTTCATAAACCCATTTTTGTTGAGGTGTTATCTCTATAAGTGGAAGTCCTTTTGTTTTTTTCCAAGTATATAGTGTTCTTTTACTAACTCTGTATCGTTCTTTAAGGTCTTCTATTGTTATTCTTTTTTTCATTTCAATTCTTTATTATTTTCTATCTGTTAGTAGTTGATTTATAAATTTTTTTAATTCTTCTTGGGTGATTTTATTTACATCTATTTCTTCTTCTTCTTCATATTTGTAACATCCAAATTCGTCATCAATAATATCCATTTCTTCATGTATATTTTTTACCAACTCATCTAACTCATAATCACTAATATCATTTTCCTCATCATTTTTATCGTTTTTGTCATCTTTAATTTCATTTTCCTCATCATAGTAACCCATCTCTCTCAATACCTCATCAAAATCAATCTTATTTTCTCTATGGTATTCTAACTTATCTTTTTGTTCTTCTGTAAGTTTAAGTCCTATAAGTTCCATATTTCGTAATCGTTGTTGTTCCTCTGTAATTACATCTTTGTTTTTTAATCCATTTATCATATTTTTTCCTTTTTATACAAGGGTTTTACTAACCCCATATTTATTTATATATCTGTAAATTTGTTTTTCATCTTTTACTTCTTCTAACCACAAAGTACCATACTTTCCAAAACATTTATCAAAACTTCCGTTCATACCTTTACTAATAACAATATCACCCCCAATATATTTCTGGAGTTGTTTGTATAGGTTCTCTTTGTTGTTGTATTGGAAGAGGGTGTGTATATGGTATTGGTTAAGTGTTTCATCCCTTTCTATTGTATAAGTAGTATAAACTTCATCTTTCTTTTTTAATTTTCTATGAAGAGTGTGTATTTGTTTATTCAAGTTCTTGGTACTCGGGTTATACCTCATCATTCCATTATAATCCCATTTTCTAATTGTACAAAACAACTTATTCATAACATTGGTGAGTAATCGTTTTCATTTATAATATTTCATTATTGGATATAAAGTACCCATATACCTTTTCAGGTTACTGGTTTTTTTAACCTTGTACTCTCATACTAAAAGGTTCTTAACAATAAATATAGGGGAAGAGTGTAAAAGTTGGAAAAAAGTGGAAGTAATAAGTAATTTATATTTATTCTAAATAACGAATTTTTAATTCTACCCATTCAAACCAACTCATAGTAGGTAGTTTTTCTAATTCAGTAACATATTTTTCTCCTCGTGTTTTTTCGTATTCTTTACGAAGTTCTTTTCTTCTTATTTTGGAGAGTTTAACCATTTAATCAAACATTATTTGTTGGAAAAGTTTATCATACTTTTCTTGGGTAATCCATTCCTTGTCAAGGGAGTATTTAAGTTTTTCTATTTCCTCTTCTTTTTCTTTGGTTATGGGAGAGTTATTTGTTGAGGTTTTCTTTTCTATATGTTCGTTAAACAAATCATCATTTATCCTCATAATATCTTCATCAAGTACTTCATAATAACCATCAAAAACCTTTCTACTTTTGTGTCCAGTTTGTCTCATAATAACCCTTGTTGGTACTCCTCTTTCTATTTGTTCTCTAATAAAGGTTCTTCTTCCTATATGTGAAGAAACTTGGGAGTAGAGTGGTTCCATATCCGTATTTTCTTGTTTTCCTTGTAAGTCCCAATCTTGTAATTTAACATAACGGTTTAGTTCTACTATTCTACAAACATCTTTAATATACTTGTTGAATTTATTGTTGGATATACTATTTCCTCTTGTTGTTCTTGGAAAAAGGTAATGATGAGTGTGTTTATTTTTGGAATACTTTTTCCAAATTTCATAAGTCATTTTATTCATCGGTACTTTAACAGGAGTTCTTTGTACTTTTTTCTTTTCCATGAAGAAACTAAACATACCCCTTTTGTATCCTAACTTATCATCTACTTCGTCATCATAAACAAAATCTCCTATTTTCATACTAACCATATCTCCATATCTACAACCTACATTACATAAGAATAATAACATATCCTTGTAAATTTCAAAAGTTGTATAAGTCTCTTGTTTTTCTGTACCATCTTTTCTTGTCCAAGTATCGGTTATATAACTTAATCTTTTTTCTTTGGTAAGTATTTCTATGTGTTCTTTATTGGTGGAGTTAAACAATTCGTAGTTAAACAGTTTAAGTACCTCATCTCTTTTAAGAAAAACAATATCAATATTCTCATCTCCACCTAAATAAACATCTTTGGGTTTTCTTATTTGGAAGTTCATATTGTATTTTTCTTTACTCCAAGAAGAAAAGTGAGACAATACCTTTATTCTTTTGTTTATTGTGGAAGGTTTTAACCCTTTTCTATCATAACTCCATTTAACAAAACCATATACCCAATCTCTATCTAATTCATCAGGGAATAAAAGTGTGTGATTTTTATTTTGGTATTCAGTAGTATATTCTATAATCTGTTTTATACTTGATATAACCCCTCTCTTTGTACTATCTCTTTGTGGGTTATAGTTACTTTTAATCCACTTGTCGTATTCTACAAACAAGGGTAAGAAGTGTATTTCCTTCTGTGTATCAACCCTTTTTTCTTTTCTGTCTTTTCGTAAATAACTCTTTACTAATTCTACTATGGGTTCTTTGTCTTGTTTTTGAAGAGTAAGTACAATTCCATTTATTTCGTCTAACTTATTTTTAATCAATAAGTTTTTACTTCTATGGTCTTTGTCTAAAGTCTTTACTGGACTTTTGGAAGTTTTCTTTCTCCAGTCTTTATCCCAATTCTTTTCTAAACAAGTTACTCCGGTACTAACCTTGGTTCTTTGTCCATTATAGTAATAATCAATAACGACTGGTATTGGAGAGTTTTTGTCTCTTTCTCTCTTTGTTTTCTTAAAATCTAATCGGTAGTATAATCCCATTTTTCGTACTCATTTCCATCTCTAATATACGAAAAAAACCTGATATATGGTACCCTATTTGGTACCTTTGTTGAGGTATAAAAACTAAAAACCCTATAAATCAACGATTTACAGGGTTAAAAAGTGGTACCTCCAGGAATCGAACCAGGGACACAAGGATTTTCAGTCCTTTGCTCTACCAACTGAGCTAAGGTACCATCGCGTTAGCGGATGCAAATATAAATGTATTTTTTATACTTGGCAAAACTATTTTAAAAAAATCTGTTGTATTTTTGAAGTACTTTAAAAAAATAAAATGAACTTAATAATTGATGTTGGAAATACTAGAGTAAAAAGTGCGGTTTTTAATGAAGGTAAAATAATTCATTCTGAAAGATTTAGCCATGAAAATATAGTGAATAAAGTTATTGAAAGTGTTGGTAAATTTAATTGTACTAATGCTATAATTTCATCAGTTAGTATTTTAAAAAAATCTCAAATTTCTCAAATTAAAGAAAAAATTAACCTAATTATTTTAAATTCTGAAACTAAAATTCCATTTAATAATAAATATAATACTCCAAAAACTCTAGGAGTTGATAGAATAGCTCTTGCAGCAGCAGCAGTTTTTCATTATCCAAATAAAAATGTTTTGGTAATAGATGCAGGCACTTGCATTACTTATGATTTTATAAATAATAAAGGTGATTATTGTGGTGGTGCAATTTCTCCAGGCGTTTCCATGAGATACAATTCACTTAATCATTATACAGATGCATTACCATTACTAAGTCCAGAATTTAAAATTGATCTTATTGGGAAAGATACAAACTCAAGTATACATATTGGTGTAGTTATAGGTGTTATAAATGAAATTGATAGTTTTGTTAATGAGTATAGAAAAAAAAATCAAGATTTAACAGTAGTTTTAACAGGTGGAGACGTTAATTTCTTGAATAATAGATTAAAAAATAGCATATTTGCCAATCCTAATTTTTTATTAGAAGGATTAAATAAAATTTTGACCTATAATTTGTAATAAATGATAAGAAAAATAATAGTAGTTAGTGCACTATTTGTTTCAATAGTAAGTTTCGCCCAAATTAATAACACCTCAGCATACTCTTTTTTTGGAATTGGAGATAAAAACAACCAAACTACTGTAGAGCAATTAAGTATGGGAGGAGTTGGAGTTTCTTTCCACGACAGTTTTCACTTAAATTTTCTTAACCCAGCAGCAATTGCATCTATAAAATCTACAAATTATTCATTAGCTTTGGAAAATGTAAATATTAACGCCAAAGATAATGTTAATAACCAAAAAGGATCTTACACCTATTTATCCTATTTAGCAGTTGGATTTCCTCTAAGTAATAAAGCAGGTTTTGTTTTTGGTTTATTGCCAAACTCATCCGTTGGTTATTCATTAATAACTACCGTAGAAGATACGGATGGTAACGTAACAGAAGCCTCTTATTATAAAGGTAATGGAGGTACTAACAAAGCTTTTGTTAATTTTGGTTACAAACCATTTAAAGGATTTAGTGTAGGTTTACAAGGAAATTATATATTTGGTAATATAGATAATAGCGTTATAAATCAAAAAAAGGATGTAGCTTTATCAGCTAAATATCAAACAGTTTCTAATATAAAAGGATATGCATTTTCTGTTGGAATGATTTATGACAAAAAGTTATCAGAAAAAGTAGATATGCATTTAGGTGCAAATTTTGAATTAGAAAATAATATTAATACTAAAGGTAATGAATATTTTTATTCATTATTATATAGTTCAGGCTCTGTTGAGTCTCCTAGAGATACCATATTAAATGTAGAAAGTAATGGTACTATAAAATCACCTCTTAAAACAAATTTGGGAGTTGGGTTTGGTAAAGAAGGAAAATGGTATGCAGGTTTAGATTACAGTTTCCAAAAAGCTTTAAATGTAGAAGGCGATGTGTTAGGAAATTACTCTAAAATAGCATATGATAAATATAATAAAATTGCAATTGGAGGATTTTATATCCCAAAATTTAATTCTATTTCAAATTACTGGGAAAGAGTTACTTATAGGGCAGGGATAAAATTTGAGAACACAGGTTTGATGGTAGATGCTCTTGGAAATGGAACAGATTATACGCCGATAAATGATTTTGGCATATCTTTTGGAGTAGGATTACCAATGAACAAACAATTATCAAATTTAAATCTTGGATTTGAAGTTGGAAAAAGAGGTAAAACTACCAACGGATTAGTTCAAGAAAATTATTTTAAATTTAGAGTTAGTTTATCATTAAACGATAAGTGGTTTAAAAAACGACAAATATTTTAATTATTAAGAAAACTGAATAGACGATGAAAAAAATGAAACAAATTTTACCGTTAGTATTATTTTTATTTGTAGCAACTCCTACTGTTTTTGCTCAAGCAAATCAAGAGTGCAGCATTAAATACAACTTATTTAAAGGAGATTATAAAGCTAAAAAATATGACGCAGCCTTTGATAATTGGATGTGGTGTATGGATAACTGTCCTAGCTTATCTATTAATATCTATAAATATGGTGTAAATATTGCCGAATATAAATTAAAGCATGCAAGTGAAGCAGATAAAGCTGCAGCAGCAGATTTGGTAATGAGAGTTTTTAACCAAAGATTAAAATATTATCCAAAAGATAATTTAGCTAGAGTTTATAGTGATATTGCAACTTTTAAACAAGAGCAAGGTGCTCCAGATTCTGAAGTTTATACTTGGTTAGAAAAAGGCTTTAAAGAAGACCCAACTGGTTTGTCGCCAAAAAATATTTATAAATATTTTGATATTGTTTTACAAAAAAATAAAGATACAAATCCTCAATTAGTATTTGATACATATGATGAGGTTGCAGAAGGTGTTGAATTAAAAAGAGCAGAGTATTCTAAAAAAATTGAAAATATAAATGCTAAGGATTCTACAACATTAAGTTCTAGAGAAATAAGAAGTAGAAAATTATATCAACAAATACTAACAGTTTTAAATATTGTTGAGGGTGGATTAGATGCTAAATTAGCTTCAATTTCAACTTGTGAAAATTTAATTCCATTAAACAAAAAGTATTTTGAAGAAAAGAAAAACGATAAAGTTTGGTTAAAAAGAGCAGTATCAAGAATGTACACTAAAGAATGTACAGATGATCCATTTTACGATACTTTAGTAGAAACATATGTTAAAGCCGATCCATCTCCACAAGCATCTGTATTTTATGCAGGAATCTTAATGAAAAAAGGAGAGTCAACAAAAGCAATGGATTATTTTAAACAAGCTATAGATCAAGAAACAAATCCTTATAATAAAGCACAAGATTTGTTGAGAGTTGCTCAAATTTTAAGTAAAAAAGGAAGAAAAAGTGAGGCAAGAAGTTATTGTTATCAAGCTTTAAAACATGCACCAACTATGGGTAATGCTTATTTATTAATTTCAGGTTTATATGCCTCAAGTGCAAATGCATGTGGAACGGATGTAGTTTCTAAAAGAATGGTATATGCAGCAGCGCTTAATATGGCTTATAAAGCTAAATCTGTTGACCCAAGTATTAGTGCAAAAGCAAATAAATACATTAGAATGTACACAAGTAATTTGCCAACTAAAAAAGATTTATTTGTTGCAGGTGTAAAACCTGGTTCAGTACATAAAATTGGTTGTTGGATAAATGAAACAGTGAGAGTTCCTAACAACTAGTTTTAGATCCTAATAATTGATATATTTGTTGAATGACAAAATCAATTAAAAATAATATTAAAAACATTGCTTTTATTATCTTATTAGCAATGTTTTTTTCATGCACTAATAACGTTAAAGAGGTGCGTGACTTTTTAGCTGATAAAAACTTGCCAATTGGAGAAGCTTACGATATAAATTTAAAACATACAGATTCAGGTAGAATTGATATTAAAATGAAAGCTAAATTAATGCTTGATTTTAGTAATAGAACAAAACATCCTTATTCTGTTTTTCCTAAAGGAATTACTATAACTACTATAGATAAAAATGGCGATTCAATTACTATAAAAGGAGATTACGCAAGAAGTTTTGCTAAAACAGAAGTTTCAGAAATTAAACATAATGTTTCCATAGATAATTACGCACAAAAAAATCGCTTAGAAACAAATCAAATTTATTGGGACCAAAAAACACATTATTTTTTCACTGAAAATAAATTTGCATTTTATACCTTAACCGATACGATTTACGGAGTTGGTTTTGAAGCTACTGAAGATTTAAAGCATTGGTGGGTAAAAAACCAAACAGGAGCACTAACTATAAAAGAATAAAACATGAATAAAATTTGGAAATTTTTTGAATACGGATACTTAATAATTGCAGTTGTTTTTATTGTAGAAACATTTTTAAATTGGGGAAGTGATAAAGTGTATTTTTTTGCATTATTTTCCGTTTTATCACTAGGAATGTTCTTTTTTAGAAGACATTTCAGGAAAAAATTTGAAAATAGAAATAACCAATAAATGGAAACCGAAATTGCTATCATATTAATTTCAATGTTGCTTTCGGCTTTTTTTTCAGGAATGGAAATTGCTTTTATTTCATCTAATAAATTTCAGGTAGAATTAGAAAAGAAAAAAGGCGATTTTATCTCTAAAATTTTATCGAAAATAACGGTAAAATCTACCAAGTTTATTACTACAATGTTAGTAGGAAATAATATTGCATTGGTAGTTTATAGTTTTTTTATGGGGAAATTTATAGTTGGTTTTTTACCAGAAGATCAATTTAATGGATTTACCATTTTATTAATTCAAACCATAGTTTCAACATTAATAATTTTAGTATTTGCCGAGTTTTTACCTAAAGCAATTTTCCGTATTTACGCCAATGAAACCTTACGATTTTTTGCTCCGCTAACATATTTGTTTTATATAGTTTTTCATTTTATTTCTGACTTTATAACTACTATCTCCGATTTTATTTTAAAAATTTTCTTTAATACGTCAAAAGATAGTTTTCATACAGAATTTAGTAAAGAGGAATTAGGAATTTATATTACGGAACAATTAGAAAATAAAAACGAAAATGAGGTAGTAGATTCTGAAATCCAAATTTTTCAAAATGCACTAGATTTTGATAATGTAAAATCTCGTGAAATAATGATTCCTCGTACAGAAATTGTAGCTGTAGATATTTCTGAAAATATAAATAATATAAAAAAACTATTTATTGAAACAGGCTATTCTAAAGTTATTATTTATCAAAATTCTTTAGATAATATTTTAGGATATGTTCATGCTTTTGAATTATTTAAAAAACCAAAAAATTTAAAAAGTATTGTTTTACCAGTTGAGTTTGTTCCAGAAAGCATGCTAATTAATAATTTGCTAAATATTTTAACCAAAAAGAAAAAAAGTATTGCAGTAGTTTTAGATGAATTTGGTGGAACTTCAGGTATTATAACAGTAGAAGATATTGTAGAAGAATTATTTGGCGAAATTATAGATGAACATGATACCGTTGAGTTATTAGAAAATAAAATTAATGATCGTGAATTTGAGTTTTCGGGCCGTTTAGAAGTTGATTTTTTAAATGAAAACTATAATCTTAATATTCCTGAAAACGAGGCTTATGAAACCTTAGGAGGTTATATTGTATATCATCATGAAGATATTCCAAAGCAAGATGAAATCATTGAAATTAATAATCTATATTTTAAAATGATGAAAGTAGATTCTTCTAAAATAATGGAAGTTTACGTTAAAGTTTTAGATAAAGAGAATTAATTACTGTTTGAATTAAAAAATAATTACCTAAACCTATTAAATATAGCCATTTCACTTTTATAATTAAATACTTAATTGTATTTTCGCAAACTGTAATAAAAGAAAACTATAATGGCAATATTATCAAAAATTAGAGATCGCTCTATGTTTTTAATCCTAATTGTAGGATTAGCACTTTTCGCATTTGTATTAAACCCAAGTTCTATTCAACGTTTTTTTAGTGCAAGTAAGTCTAATGAAATTGGAGAAGTAAACGGAGAAGTTATTGGTAGAGAGGATTTTGCAAGTCAAGTTGAAAATTATCGTTCTAGATACGGAGCAAGAGTTTCTCAAATGCAAGCAGTAAATGCAGTTTGGAATTCTACCGTTAGCGAGAAAATTTTTAAAACACAACTTAAAGAAGCTGGAATTGTAGTTGGTGAAAAAGATATTTGGGATGCAATGGTAGCTATGCCTGAAATTCAAAATTCCCCATTATTCAAAAATAAAGCTGGTCTTTTTGATGAAGAAAAACTAAAAGAATATGTTGCAACTTTAGAAGATGATGCCAAAGCTGGCGATACAAAAGGTTGGACAAACTGGTTAAATACTGAAAAACAGATAAAACAAAATTTAGAAAGACAGGCATATACAACTTTGGTAAGTGCAGGTTTAGGAACTTCATTAAAAGAAGCTGAAAGAGATTATATATTTAATAACCAAAGCATAAGTGCAAATTATGTATATATGCCTTACAGTTTAATTCCAGACAGTTTAGTAACCGTTACTAAAGCTGATATTTTAAACTATGTAAAAGATAATCCAAAAACGTACAAGCCAGAAGCAACACGTTCTATTCAATACATAAAATTTGATATTGTTCCTTCTAAAGCTGATGAAGAAGCTGTAAAAGCTAGTGTAGCATCTTATATAAATGATAAAGAGGAATATAGTAATGCAGCTAAATCTATTATAAAAATACCAGGTTTAAAAAATGCTATTAATTATGAAGACTTTTTAGTAGAAAATAAATCCGATGTTTTATTAGATAACTCATACAAATATAAAAATCAAGTTCCTCAAGCAGTATCAGAAGAAATATTTAATGGTAAAGTAGGAGATGTATTTGGACCTTATAAAGAAAACGAACTTTATAAAATATCTAAACTAGTTGAAGTATTACAATTACCAGACTCAGTTAAAGCAAGCCATATTATTGTACCTTTTAAAGGCGCTACGCGTTCTACTTCAACCAAAACACCAGAAGAAGCTAAAAAAACAGCAGATAGTATTTACAATTTAGTAAAAAACAGTGATGCTAAATTTAAAGAAATTGCAGATAAAATTAATTCTGATGGAACAAAAGGAAAAGGAGGAAGTATTGGTTGGGTAACTAAAGATCAAGCTTTTTCACAGTCATTTGACAAAGATTTCGCAAATTTCATATTCAAAAATAAAACTGGAAGTATTAAAGTGGTAAAAACTGCTTTTGGTTACCATGTTATTAAAATTAACGAGCAAACAAAATATAAGAAAGCAGTTAAACTAGTAACTTTTGCACGTTCTATTGAGCCTTCAGAAGATACAGAGAATTTCATATTTCAACAAGCAGAAACTGTTGCATCAAAATTAGCAGAAGGTAAAAAATTAGATGAAATAGCTAAAGCAGATGGTTATAAAGAACAATCAGCGGTTAATTTAAAAGCTTTATCTGAAACTGTGCCAGGTATGGGAGCTCAACGTCAAATTGTAACTTGGAGTTTTAAACCTGAAAGAGAACTTAATAATTCAAAACGTTTTGACATTAACATGGGTGAAAAAAGAGGTTATGCAGTTGTAGTATTAACTGGAATCACTTCAGCAGATGAAATTACTTTAAATTCATCTATTATTGCTAAAGTTAGACCGTTACTAATAAACAAGAAAAAAGCAGAATTATTAAAAGATAAAATTAAAGGAAATACTTTAGCGGATATTGCTAAAAATGCTAACACTACAGTGCGTGCTGCAAATTCTGTATCTTTAGCTAGTCCATTAATTTCTGGAGTTGGTAATGAGCCAGCAGTTGCAGGAGCAATGTCAACATTAGCTTTAAATAAAGTTTCTCCAGCGATAGATGGTGAAAAAGGAGTTTTTGTAGTTGAGGTTACTAAGCGTGAAGATCCTGTTAAATTAGATAATTATAATGGGTTTAGAAATAATATAACTAAAAAGTTACAAGGAAGAAGTTATCAATTATATCAGGTTTTACAAGATAATGCTGATATTACTGATAATAGAGCTAAATTCTATTAGGATGTAAATTATAAACATAAAAAAAGGCGAACAATTTGTTCGCCTTTTTTTATGTCTTAATTTTAAGTTTTTATCTATTCATAGATATTAAAAACTCTTCATTAGAGTTTGAATACTGAATTTTATCTTTAATAAATTCCATTGCCTCTACAGGATTCATATCCGCTAAGTATTTGCGTAGAATCCACATACGTTGAACTGTTTTAGGCTCTAACAATAAATCGTCTCTACGAGTACTAGACTTAACTAAATCAATAGCTGGATAAATTCTTCGGTTAGCAATATTTCTTTCTAATTGTAACTCCATATTACCAGTTCCTTTAAACTCTTCAAAAATTACTTCATCCATTTTTGAGCCAGTTTCAGTTAAGGCTGTAGCAATAATAGATAAGGAACCACCATTTTCAATATTACGAGCAGCTCCAAAAAAGCGTTTCGGTTTGTGTAAAGCATTTGCATCAATACCACCAGATAATATTTTTCCTGAAGCAGGAGCAACGGTATTGTATGCTCTAGCTAAACGAGTAATTGAATCTAAAAGAATCACTACATCGTGGCCACATTCAACTAAACGTTTTGCTTTTTCTAAAACTATATTAGCAACTCTAACGTGTTTTTCAGCTGGTTCATCAAATGTAGAAGCAACAACTTCACCTCTAACACTACGTTGCATATCTGTAACTTCTTCCGGACGTTCATCAATTAATAATATTATTTGATAAACCTCTGGGTGATTTGAAGCTATTGAATTTGCAATATCTTTAAGTAACATGGTTTTACCGGTTTTAGGTTGAGAAACAATCATTCCTCTTTGACCTTTACCAATAGGTGAAAATAAATCCATGATTCTAGTGGAAAGTGTACTGTTTTTACCAGCTAGATTAAATTTTTCTTTTGGAAATAAAGGAGTTAAATGTTCAAATGAAACTCTATCTCTAACCACATTTGGATTTAATCCGTTAATTTTAGAAACTCTAATTAAAGGAAAATATTTTTCTCCTTCTTTTGGCGGTCTAACTACACCTTTTACGGTATCTCCAGTTTTTAAACCGAATAATTTAATTTGAGATTGCGATAAATAAATATCATCAGGAGAAGATAAATAATTATAATCGGATGATCTTAAAAATCCATAACCATCTGGCATCATTTCTAAAACACCTTCGCTTTCAATAATACCATCAAATTCATAATCAGGATCTCGATAACGATTTCCGTTATTTATGCGTTGACCTTTTTGTTGGTTTTGTTGTTTGCTTTTATGCGGTTGATTTTTGTGTGTGTTATCTCCCTGTTTTCTTGGGGGATTTGCAGGAGAATTCTTTTTAGGATTCTCGTTCTGTTTTTGAGGTCTATCCTGATTTTTATTTTGTAAAGGTTTCGTATTGTCCTTTTCTTGAGGATTAGACTCTTTTTTAACCACTGGTTTTTCAGATTTATTTGGAAGTGGTTTTTTGCTTTTAGCCGAACTATCTACTTGAGTTGCTGGTTTTGGAGCTTTATGTTCCACGGTTTTCTCAGCTTTTTCAGGAGATTTTAAATTTATAGATAATTGACTATCTTCCTTTTTCTGAGTTTTAGGCTTTTTAATAATTCGTTTTCGTTTTGGTTTGTTATCTAAAGAATTAATTTCTTTTTTAACAACTCTAGAAGGAGCAGCAGCCTGAATATCTAAAATTAAATAGACTAGGTCTAATTTTTTTAAATGACTGTACTTTTTTGCACCTATAGTTTTGGCAATTTCTTGCAACTCAACTAAGGTTTTCTCCTTTAATTGGGAAATTTCAAACATTATAGTAAGTATATTTTAATTGTGTAAAAATCGTTTTATGTGTCCTATATTTTTCTAAGGACTGTTTTGTGAATAAATTTTGTGGTAATTAGTTTGTTTTAGTTGTAGTTATGTATTTGTTTAAATACACAATGTTATGCAAATATATAAATTTATTTTATATAATTAATCTTTTATTTCTTTAAAAATAAACCGTATTTTTGCCACTAATTATTTAAAAATGATTCAAAGAAGACAAACTATTTATTTATTATTAGCTGCATTTTTATCCGCAGGCTTAATCTTTTTGGTTAATTTATGGATAACTATCTCAGGAGATAAATTTTTTGTTATGGATGCTTTTAATACGAACAATACAGTATTAAAAAGTATGGCCGTTTTATTCTTTGCGTCTGGTTTATTAGCCTTTATTACTATTTTTTTGTTTAAAAATAGAAAATTGCAATTTGTAATGGGGCGAATTATTATTTTGATCAATTTTATTTTATTAGGTATTCTCGTATATTTTTCACAAAACTTATCTGGAGAAATTAAAATTTCTGAGAAGGGTATTGGGCTATTAATTCCAATTGTAACTATAGTAGTTATCTCTTTAGCTAATAAAGCTATAAAAAAGGATGAAGAGCTTGTAAAATCTGTTGATAGATTACGTTAATCCTAACATCTTAGTATATTTAGTGCAAAAAAACCATTTCGTAACAGAAATGGTTTTTTTATAACGGTTTACCGTGATAATAAAATATCACTATTTTTGGGTATAAAATTAGGAGGTTAATTACATACATTTGAAAAAGGGAAAATATTGGAAAAGATAAAAGTTCATATTGCAGACGATCATCAACTATTGATTGATGGTATAATTGCGGTATTATCATCCGAAAAAAACATAGAAGTCGTTGGGCAATCCTTAAATGGCGAAGATGTAATTAATTGGTTTAATAAGAATACTGCGGATATCTTAATTTTAGATATTAATATGCCAAAAATTGATGGAGTTGGCGTTCTGCAATTTTTTTTCGATAAAAAATTAGGACAAAAAGTTATTGTACTTTCCAGTTATGATGATACGAAACTTATAAAAGAAGTTTTAAAAATAGGTTCTAATGGTTTTTTAGCTAAAAATAGTGCTGCTGAAAACATTGTTGAAGCTATTAATACTGTTTATAATGGTGAACAATATTTTAGCAAAAATATTCAAAATAAGCTGAACGCTACTTTTACCAAAAATAGTGTAAAGAATAAAGAAGAATCTAATAAAAATGCTTTTTTTAATACGTTAACTCCTCGTGAAATAGAAGTTTTAAAATTAATAGCAGAACAATATAATTCAAAAGAAATTAGTAAATTACTTCACATTAGTATAAACACAGTTGAAACTCATAGAAAAAAATTAATTGCTAAGTTAAATGTTAAAAATGTAGTAGGTTTAGCAATTTATGCAGTTAAAAACAATATTGTTTAATTTTCCTTTTACCTAAATGAAATATTTAAAACGTATTATACTCGTTATTTTTATTGGATTATTTTTTGTTTGTAATATTTCTGCAAAAAATTTAATTAATCCTTTTCAAACTCCAATTGATTTAAAGAATGAAAAACTAAAAGATATTCAAAAATTAATTGATAAGAACGAAATTGAAGAGGCACTTCAAAAATTGTATAAAGTAATTGACGAAGTAGAAGCAAAAAAAGACACATTGGCTATTATTAATAGCCATAGAATGTTAGCAGATATTTTACGTGAAAATGGAGATTATAAAAAATCTAATTTAAATTATAGCAGAATAATTCCTTTAATCAAAAACGACTTTAAAACCTTACAGTATGTTTATTTTAAAAAAGGCGGAAATTTTCAGTTAGATGCAAATGTAGATAGTGCTTTGGTAAACTATTTAAAAGCTGTAGAATTAAGTGAAAAAGTGCCAAATAAAGAAGATTTAAAAGCCAAAATACATAGTAATTTATCAGGTATTTATTATTTAAAAGAAGATTATAATAAGGCAATAACTCATTCAAAAATTGCAGCAAACTATCAAAAAATTCTTGGTAATACACAAATTGAAGCGGGTATATTAAATAACTTAGGGAGCATTTATTATATGCAAGGCAAGTACAAAGAGGCGCTTCAAATGTTTCAAAAAGCACTTACACTGGTTGGCAATGGACAAGAAGAGTTGGATAAAAAAACTAGAAGATCTACATTTATTAATATAGCATATGCTTACAGTGGATTAAAAAATTACAAAAAAGCATTTGAATATCAAGATAAATATACAGTTGTAGATGATTCTTTAAAGCAAGAATTAAAATATAAAGAAATTGCCGAGATAGCATCAAAATATAAAGTTGCTAAAATGGAGAAGGAGGCTGAAATTGAAAAAACTAAACGTTTAAAAGCAGAATTACTTTCAGAAGGTTTAATAATAGCGTCCATTTTATTGTTAATAGCAGCTTATGTATTTTATAAATTAAATCAACTCTCTAAAAAGAATTATAAACTTCAAATGGAACAAGGATTGTTAGTGCATAAAGCAAATATAGACAAAGTTAAAAGTGATGCACAATCTAAAATATTAGCGGCTACTTTAGATGGTAGATTAGAAGAACGGAAACTAATTGCAGAGGTTTTACACGATAATGTTAGTGCTTTGTTATCGGCAGCCAATTTACATTTGCAAGCTAGCAAAAAACAGTTAGGAAAAAATGCTCCAATAGAAATTGATAAATCTCAATTAATTATCTCGGATGCATCTAATCAAATTAGAAATTTATCACATAAATTAATGTCTTCCATTTTATTAAAATTTGGGTTAACCGCAGCGGTTCAAGATTTGTGCGATAAAACTTCAAATTCTACTTTAAATATCAGTTTAAACTCTAAAAATATTACTCGTTTTAATCAAAACTTTGAAATTAAAATGTTTAACATAATTAATGAAATAGTTAATAACATTTTAAAGCATAGTAATGCTCAAAACGGAATGGTTAAGCTTGAGCAACTTAATGGTAACTTACAAGTTGTTATTTTTGATGATGGTATTGGGTTTAATGTGGATGAAATTAGAGGCAAAGATGGTGTTGGACTTAGTCAGGTTGAAGCGCGAATTCATGTTTTAGGAGGTTTAATTAATATTAAATCTTCAGAAACAGGTACTCGAATATTTATTTCAGTACCAATTGTATATTAATTTCTTTTAAATTCAATAATTTCTAAGTTAGAAATTTTATCTTGATCTATTTGAAACCTAAGCATTGTTCTAACTTTATGAAATCCGTGTTTGCCAATTGCACCAGGATTTAAGTGTAACGTATTTAACTTTTTGTCAAACATCACTTTTAAAATATGTGAATGTCCGCTGATAAATAAAGTAGGCGGGTTACGTTGAATTTCTTTTCTAATTCTAATATCATAATGGTTTGGATAACCACCAATATGAGTCATCCAAACAGATACTTTTTCAATATTAAATTTTAAATCTAAAGGATATTCAGCTTTAATCACATAATTGTCAATATTACCATAAACGGCACGTAAAGGTTTTATTTTTTTAATTTCATCCACTACCTCTAACGAACCAATATCGCCAGCATGCCAAACTTCATCGCACTGTTTTACATACTTTAACATTTGCTCATCAAGGTAGCTATGTGTATCTGATAAAAGAAGAATTTTTTTCATTTTACAACCAAAAAACAACTAACAAATATGGTGTATATTTGCAGTGGTACAAAAATAACATTTCAGTTGAGATATTTTATAAAACTTGCATATAAAGGCACTAATTATCACGGTTGGCAATATCAACCTAATGCAATTACAATTCAAGAATTAATTAATAAGGCTTTAAGCACTTTATTAAAATCTATTATTGATGTAGTTGGAGCAGGTAGAACTGATGCAGGTGTGCATGCTACCGAATATTATGCGCATTTTGATGTAGCTGAAGAAATTAAAACCGAAGAATTAATTTATAAAGTGAATGCCATTTTGCCAAATGATATTGTAATTTATAATATATTTAAAACAAGCGATAATTTACATGCAAGGTTTGATGCAACTTCTAGAAGTTATGAATATCGTATTTATTTAGGTAGAAATCCATTTGAAATAGATACAACTTGGCAAATAATTCATAAAAAAATTGATATAGAAGCAATGAATGAAGCTGCTAAATTGTTATTTAATTATGAAAATTTTAAATGTTTTTCACGTTCAAATACCGATGTAAGAACCTATAATTGTAAGATAAAAAAAGCAGAGTGGAAATTAAACGAAACTAATTTAATTTTTTATATTACTGCAGACCGATTTTTAAGAAATATGGTTAGAGCTATTATAGGCACTTTAATAAATGTTGGTATAGGAAAAACAACACTAGATGATTTTAAAAAAATAATTGAAAGTAAAGATAGAAGTAATGCAGGTCCTTCAGTTCCAGCAAAAGGATTGTTTTTAACTGAAATTACCTATCCAAAAAACATAATAAATGAGTAAAAAAGTATCAGGAAAAGCTTTTGATGTAAAAATTTTTAAACGCTTAATGAGTTTTGCGACTAAGTATAAACAGCAATTTATTGTTGGTATTGTTTCGGCAATATTATTGGCTTTGGTTGCAGTTGTTAGGCCTATATTGCTTCAAAAAATAGTACATGTTTATTTCAAAAATAATGATAAAGTTGGTTTACTAAATTTTTCATTATTAATGATTGTATTTTTAATTGCAGAAGTTATTTTACAGTTTGTTTTTATTTATAAAGTAAATTGGTTTGGTCAGCATATTATTAAAGATATTAGGGAGCAACTTCAAAAACATATGTTGCAGTTTAAAATGACTTATTTTGATAATTCTTCAGTTGGAAAATTAGTAACACGTTTAGTTTCGGATACGGAAACTATTGCTCAGTTTTTTGGACAAGGATTATTTATGATAATTAGCGATTTGTTAAAAATGTTTGTTGTAGCTATAGTTATGCTTTGGATGAATTGGAAACTTGCTTTAATTGCATTCATTATATTACCAATTTTAATTTATGCAACTAAAATTTTTCAAATGGCAATAAAAAGTGCTTTTCAAGAAGTAAGAAAACAGGTGGCAAATTTAAATGGTTTTGTGCAAGAACGAGTTACTGGAATGAAAATTGTTCAGTTGTTTAACCGCGAAAAATTAGAATATGAAAATTTTGTAAAAATTAATGATAATCATAAAAAAGCACATATTAGAACGGTTTGGTATTATTCTATTTTCTTTCCAATTGCAGAGATTTTATCTTCCATTGCAGTTGGTTTAATGGTTTGGTATGGAGGTCTTAATATTGTAAATTCAGGAAATACAAATGTTGGAGAAATTATAGCTTTTATAATGATGTCGCAAATGTTATTTAGACCACTTCGTCAAATTGCTGATAAATTTAACACTTTGCAAATGGGTATGGTTGCCGGAGATAGGGTGTTTGAAGTTTTTGATACAGAAAGCCAAATTAATAATACAGGAACATTAAAAGCAGAAAAATTTAAAGGAGATATTTCTTTTAAAGATATTAATTTTAGTTATGTAAAAGGAGAAGAAGTAATTAAAGGAATTTCTTTTACTGTAAATGCAGGTGAAACCGTAGCTATTGTTGGAGCAACAGGAGCTGGAAAATCTACAATTATTAATTTAGTGAATAGATTTTATGAAATAGATTCAGGTGAAATTTGTATTGATCAAAATAATATAAAACAGTATGATTTAGAATCGTTAAGAAACCAAATAGCTATTGTTTTACAAGATGTATTTTTGTTTTCAGATTCTATTTATAACAATATTGTTTTAAATGATGAATCAATTTCTTTAGATGAAGTTAAAAGGGCAGCCAAAGAAATTGAAATTCATGATTTTATAATGAGTTTGCCTGATGGTTATAATTATAATGTTAAAGAAAGAGGCGCTATGTTATCTTCAGGACAAAAACAATTAATTGCTTTTTTACGAGCTTATGTTAGTAAACCAAGTATATTAATTTTAGACGAAGCAACTTCATCTATAGATTCGTATTCGGAAAAATTAATTCAAAAAGCTTTAGATAAAATTACAAAATATCAAACTTCTATAATTATAGCGCATAGGTTAACTACGGTTAAAAAGGCGGATAGAATTATTGTTATGGATCATGGTGAAATTGTAGAACAAGGATCGCATTTGCAACTACTTCGAAAAAATGGATATTACAAAACGCTATACAATATGCAGTTTGCCAGTAATGTTGCTTAATTTAAATCGTAGCGAATAGTTTCAATAAGTTCATTATTTGTTTTAAATAGAACAAATTCTCCATCTTTAAAGTAAGATATTTTTCCGGTTTCTTCGGAAACTACTAAACACAATGCATCTGTTTTTTCCGTAATACCAACGGCAGCTCTATGTCTTAATCCAAAATGATTAGGTAATTGTTTTTGGGATAACGGTAAAACTATACGAGCAGCAACAATAAAATTTTCTTTAATAATTACAGCTCCATCATGAAGTGGACTATTTTTATAAAAAATACTTTCTAAAATAGGTTCGCTAATTTCGGCATTTAAATTATCTCCTGTTGATTTTACAAAATCTAAGTTCTGATTTCTTTCTAAAACAATAATAGCTCCCATTTTTTTTTCGGCCAAAGCTTCACAAGCTGAAATTATGGATTCAATATCCATAGTGGTTACAATTTCGCTTTGTAAAAATTTTAATTGTTTTAAAAAATTTCGTCTATGCGTAAAATTTGTGGAACCAAGCATTAACAAAAACTTTCTAACTTCAGGCTGAAAAACTATTAAAATGGCAATAGCTCCAACACTAATTAATGCGCCTAACAAACCGCTTAACATTTCCATTTGTAGTGCTTGTGTAATTTTCCAAATTAACACTACTAAAGCTATTCCAATAAAAATATTAATAGCTACGGTTCCTTTTAGCAATTTATATATGTAATATAATAAAACTGCAACCAGTACTATATCTAAAATATTTAGGAAAGAAAAATCTAAAAAATCTAACATGGAGCTTGTTTTTGTAAAAATAGAAAAAAGTTATGATAATAAATAGCTAATTGCAATTGCAATTTGGTACTTTGGTTTTATTAAACACAAACATTTCATTGCCCACTTTAATTTTAGGAGTTTTAAGGTTGTTTATTAAAGTTAAATAATTTAAAAAATCTGCATATAATAAATCTTCACTAAAATTTAAATGCAATAATGTAATTTTATTATCTGAAGAAAAATCTATAAAATCTAACAAAGTTTTTTTGAATTCAGAACGCTTAATTTCTGTATCATTTAATAGTAAGTGATTTTTACTAAAAGTTAAGTTGATGTTGTTGAAATTTATATACTTTTTAGGACTTTTTTTAATTACATATTTTGATAATAAACTATCTGTTTTAAAAGAAATGGAATCAAATTGTATAAATGATAATTTTTTTGAAATGGTATCAGAATAGCTAAAATAATCATGCATTCCTTTTTTGGAATGCATAGAATTTGCATGTTTATATTGTAGCTTATTTATGGAATTAATAACAGTTTTTAAAGGCAATCGTTTGTCTATATTGTAAATCCAATGCGTTGTAGCAATGGTGTTTTTTTTATTAACATTTGCTAAAGTATCGTTGTCATTTAAAGTAAAAAACATCCAAACTTCAGAATGATTATATATAACTTTTTCAATTCCTTTATTGGGTAAAGTAGGTATTTTTATTTCTGTTTTTTTACAGCTAAAAAAGCTAACTAAAATTAGTAGGATTATTAGTTTCTTCATGAATTATTTTTTAACAAATCTACAATTTTAATACAATCCATAGCTTCTTTTACATCGTGCACACGCAAAATATTTGCTCCGTTCATTAAAGCAATGGTATTGGCAGAAGTTGTAGCATTTAATGCCGATTTAGGTTCTATTTGCAATGGTTTATAAAGCATAGATTTACGAGAAATTCCAGCTAAAGTAGGAACATCTAAGTTTTGAAACATTTGTAAATGATGTAAAAGTTGATAGTTATGTTCTAACGTTTTTCCAAAGCCAAAACCAACATCTGTAATAATATCATTAACCCCTAACTTCCTAAGTTGTTCAATTTTATCAGAAAAATAAAAAAGTAATTCTTGAACAATATTATGGTAAGTTGGTTTTAATTGCATGTTTGTTGGATTTCCTTGCATATGCATTATTATATACGGAACTTGTAATTTAGCAATAGTTTTAAACATATTTTTATCCAAATTTCCTCCAGAAATATCATTTATAATAGCAGCTCCATTTAAAACACATTGTTTGACAACATTACTTCTAAAAGTATCAATAGAAATTATAATTTTAGGAAATGCTTTTACTAAAGTTTTAATTATAGGTAAAATACGATTTAATTCTTCTTCTTCTGAAATAGATTTAGCTCCTGGACGTGATGAGTAAGCACCAATATCTATAAAAGTAGCGCCTTCTGAAATCATTTTTTCAACCTGAATAATTATATCTTTTTCGGAAGAATATTTTCCGCCATCAAAAAATGAATCAGGAGTTAGGTTTAAAATTCCCATAACTTTAGGAGAAGAAAAATCTACCAATGTTCCGTTGCAATTTATGCTGTACATTAACTTACTACTTTATTAATAACTTTAGTTATTTTTGGAGCTTTATAAGCGTCCATTTTAATAATTAATTCTTCAACCGTAGAAGCAATAATTAGCATTTCTTTGTTGGATTCTTTTAAATATCCTTCAGTAACCATAACTTCTAATTGCTTAATTAAATGGTTAAAAAAGCCATTAGTATTTAAAATTCCAACAGGTTTTTGTTCAATGCCTAATTGACTTAATGTTAAAGCTTCAAAAATTTCATCTAAGGTGCCAAATCCGCCAGGTAATGCAATATAGCCACTTACTAATTTGCTAATAGTAACTTTACGATCGCTCATAGTTTTAGTAACAATCATTTCTGAAATTTCCGCATGAGCCACTTCTTCATGACGAAGTAAACCAGGAATTACACCAATAACTTCTCCGTTTTTTTTCAGCATAGTATCGGCTAAAATTCCCATCATTCCAATTTTACCTCCACCATATACCAAGCTAATTTTATTTATTGCAAAATAGTTCCCTAATTTAATAGCTTCGTTTTTATAAATGTCACTAAATCCTAAACTAGAACCACAAAAAACGGCAATTTTCTTCATAATTATCAAGATGTTTTTTTATTCCTTAAATTTGTTCGAAATTTACGCAAATTAAAGTTATATGCAACAAACTTCAAAACAGTATAATCAGGTTGTTGAAAAATGCCGAAGCTTATATATTAATAAATTGAAAGACTATGGAAGTGCTTGGAGAATACTTAGATTACCATCGCTTACAGATCAAATTTTTATTAAAGCGCAAAGAATTAGACAGTTACAAGAAAATAGCACAAGAAAAGTAGATGAAGGTGAAGTTTCAGAATTTATAGGAATTATTAACTATTCTGTAATGGCTTTAATTCAATTAGAAAAAGGAATTGCAGAACAACCAGATTTAAATGTAGAAGAAGCAACGGAGCTATTTGATAAGCATATTTCCATAACAAAGCAATTAATGGAAAATAAAAACCATGATTATGGAGAAGCTTGGCGAGAAATGCGTGTAAGTTCATTAACCGACTTAATTTTACAGAAGTTGTTACGTGTTAAACAAATTGAAAATAATCAAGGTAAAACTTTAGTATCAGAAGGAATTGATGCAAATTATCAAGATATGATTAATTATGCTATTTTTGCTTTAATTCACTTAAAAGAAAATAGCTAATGAAAATTTTAATCCAAATTTCTAGAGTAATAATTGGTGTTACATTTATTTTTTCAGGATTTGTAAAAATGATTGATCCGCTAGGCACCAGTTATAAGTTGCAAGAATATTTAAGCGCTGATGTGTTAAACATGGAAGGTTTAATTCATTATGCATTACCACTATCGGTTTTCTTAATTTTTATAGAATTTTTTCTAGGAGTTTTATTGTTAATTGGCTATTTCCCTAAAATTACAATTTGGGGTTTAGTACTGTTAATAGGATTCTTTTTGTTTTTAACTTGGTATTCCGCATATTATAATAAAGTTACGGATTGTGGTTGTTTTGGTGATGCAATAACTTTATCTCCTTGGCAAACTTTTTATAAAAATGTATTCTTTTTAATTCTAATTATTTACCTACTATTTAATATAAAAGAAGTTAAACCAATAGGTGGAATTACTTTATTAAACTGGATATCTTTTTTATCCTTTTTAGGTAGTTTTACATTAATGTACTACGTGTTATTACATTTACCAATTATCGATTTTAGACCTTATGCGGTTGGGAAAAATATTCCTGCGCAAATGCAATATATTGGCGATGATTTACCACTAGTACATGATTTTTTATTAGAATCTAATGAAGGAAAAGATTTAACAACTAAAGTTTTAGAATCTCCAAAAGTGCTTTTAGTGGTAATGTATACAATTACTAAAAGTAGAGAAACTGGTTTTAAAAACGTAAAAATAATTACAGATAAGGCTTCAAAAGAAGGTTATTTAGTTTATGCATTATCTTCTTCATTAAATGAAACATTTACAAGTTATAAGCAAAAATATGATTTCAATTTTGAAATGTTATTTTGCGATGAAACTACTTTAAAAACAATTATACGTGCTAATCCAGGTATAGTAATATTAAATAAAGGCACAGTTAAAGGAAAATGGAATGCAAGAGATATTGATAAAATTAATTTGTAGCATATGAAACAAGTCTTATTAGTCTTTTTTGGAGGAGGAATAGGAAGTGTTTCAAGATACTTATTAAGTAAATGGGTAAATAATTTTGAAACAAGTCTTCCATATGGCACTATGTTATCTAACGTGTTAGGAAGTTTGTTAATTGGTCTTATTTTAGGGTATTTAGCTAAAACACCACATTTATCTCAAAGCCAATCATTACTTCTAGCTACTGGATTCTGTGGGGGGTTTACTACTTTTTCCACTTTTGCATATGAAAATCACATATTCTTTAAAAATGGAGATTATCTTCATTTTTTCGCCTACACAATTAGCTCTTTATTGTTAGGTTTTACTGCAGTATTTTTTGGCTTGTACTTGTCAAAACTTCTTTAATATTTTAAAAACTTCATTTTTTCACATTCTTTTATTTATAAAACAATAATTTTTATTGTAAATATTTTTTTACCTATAAAAAAATAGGGTTAAAAATGTAAAATATATAAAAATTAAAAATTAACCCCTATAAAATTATGGGTTAAAAATATATAAATATATATTTGACGAAAAATAACCCATAATATTTATTTTAATCATGAAAAAAATAGAGACTATTATTCGAAAATCGAAATTCGAAGAGGTGAAAGATGCTTTACACCAAATTGAGATTAACTTTTTTAGTTACTGGGATGTGACTGGAGTTGGTAATGAGAAACAAGGACATGTTTATAGAGGAGTAAGTTATAGTACAACAGATATACAACGAAGATTTCTGTCTATTGTAGTTTCAGACCCATTATTAGATAGAACAGTTGACGCAATATTAAAAGCAGCACATACAGGTACTGTTGGAGATGGTAAAATATTTGTTTCTGAGGTCATTGAATCTTATAGAATACGAACTAGAGAAAAAGGGGTAGATGCTCTTAAATAAAAATATTAAGAAACTAACTAATTAAAAAAATATATATAATGGATACAAATGCAGTATTGAACTTAATGTGGGTTATAATTTCAGGAATTTTAGTGTTTTTTATGCAAGCTGGTTTTACACTTGTTGAAACGGGCTTTACTAGATCAAAAAATACAGGCAACATAATTATGAAAAATATAATGGACTTCTGTATAGGAAGTTTATCTTTTTGGGCTTTAGGTTATGCACTTATGTATGGAGATGCAGTAGGTACATTTGGAGCGCTAATAGGGAAACCTTCCTTATTTTTTAATAACCCAACCGAAATGCATAGTTTATTTTTTCAAACAGTTTTTGCAGCTACATCAGCAACAATTGTATCGGGTGCTATTGCTGAAAGAACAAAGTTTTCAACCTATTTAATATTCTCGCTTTTAATGACCCTTATTATTTATCCAATATCAGGGCATTGGGTATGGCAAAGTGGAGGATGGCTTTCTAAACTTGGATTTATTGATTTTGCAGGTTCAACAGTAGTACATTCTGTTGGAGGATGGGCATCTTTGGTTGCTGCAATTATGGTTGGTCCAAGAATTGGTAAGTATGTTAATGGAAAGTCAAATGCTATTCCAGGCCATAATCTATTAATTGGGAGTTTAGGAATATTTATACTTTGGTTGGGTTGGTTTGGATTTAATGCAGGTTCCCAATTGGCAATTTCTGGTGACAATGCTAATGCTGTTGCCGATATAATTGTAACAACTAATTTAGCTGCCGCCGCCGCCGCTATAACTTCTATGTTTGTTACTTGGTATTCATATGGGAAACCAGATATTTCAATGACATTGAATGGTGCTTTAGCTGGTTTGGTAGCGATTACAGCAGGATGTGCTGCCGTAAGTCCAGCAGGAGCTGTAATTATAGGTATTATTTCAGGTGTTGTTGTAGTTTTTTCTATTGATTTTATTGATAAAAAATTAAAAATTGACGATCCTGTTGGAGCAATCTCTGTGCATGGAGTTAATGGAGCCTTAGGAACTTTGTTGGTTGGAGTATTTGCTAAAAACGGAGGTCTACTTTATGGCGGTGGATTTCATCAATTAGGTATACAAGCAATTGGTGTTTTTACCATAGCAATGTGGGCAATAGTAACCTCTTTTGTGGTATTATTTATTTTGAAAAAAACTATGGGATTAAGAGTTTCTAGAATTGAAGAAGAAGAAGGTTTAGATAAGCATGAACATGATATAAGTGTTTATAATTAAAAATAAGATTATATACATAAAGACATAAAATTATGGAGATAATAAAAAAAGTAGCACTAATATTTATAACAATTATATCTATAGGTACAATTAATGCACAAGAAATAGAGTCTAAATCTAAATTTAATATTGGCGCAGATTATGCAAGTAGGTATGTATGGAGAGGTTTAGAATTTTCAGATTCTCCAGCCATACAGCCTTATTTAGAATTTGTAACTGGAGATTTAAAAATAGGCGCCTGGGCTTCTTATGAAACAGGAGGGCAAGTGGTTGGTCAAGAGTTTGATTTATACGCAAGTTATGCTATTGGACCTATTTCATTAGGATTTACGGATTATTCATTTCCAAAAGATTTAGCCTCAGCAGGTTATTTTATGATAAGTAAAAATATAGGCGAAGGAACTATAAGTTTTAATGATGTAGAAAAATTTCCATTAACATTAACGCTTGGAGTTAACGTTTATAATGATAATTTTAATTCTGTTTATAGTGAAATAAAATATCCTTTTTCAGTTAATTCTGTAAAGTTAGAAGCATTTATTGCAGGCGGAAATGGAATCTATTCATCTGATTCAAATTATAAATTAACCAATTTTGGATTAACGGCTTCTAAAGATATTAAAATTACAGATTTCTATAATTTAGGTATTTCGGCATCAACAATTTTTAATCCCGATACGGATAATTCTTATTTAGTATTTACAATCTCTATTTAAGTTTAAAAATAGAATTTCGGTTAATTATTTTAAGTTTGGCCTATTCAGAAAAATTTCTGGGTAGGCTTTTTTAATCTTCTTTTTTGTAAGCTTTAACTCCTGCAAGTATTTCAACTTCTAAAGTGTTTTCTTTAGGCGGGATTGGGCAAGAAAACCTATGGCTATAAGCACAATATGGGTTATATGCTTTATTAAAATCTATTGTAATAGTTTTTGCGTTTTTTGGAGGTAGTTTTAAATCAATAAATCTACCGCCTCCATAAGTTGTTTTTCCATTAGATAAATCATTGAAAGGTAAAAATAGATAGTCATCATATTCAGGATTATTCATTAATTCTTGACTTCTATACAAGTTTAATTTAAACTGTTTACCATCTAATTGAAAAGAAGCAACTGCAAATTTTTTATATAATTGAATTTCTGTGGAGGTAGTTTGCATTTCCATTGTAGGTGAGTTTGGAGTATATTGTAAGCTTGCAATTACCTTATATTTTTTATCTATCGGAAAAAAACTAAGCGACTTAAAATTTTGTAAGTCTTCTTTGGTTAATGGAGATGTTTCTGGATTGCTATATTCAACATTTAATTTATATTGAAATTGTTTAACTTCATCAGAATAACTTAGCGCTTTTTTTTTGCAGCTAACTATTACTAAAAATAAACAAGATAACAGTATTACTCTTTTCATGGATTTAAATTTCATCAAAAATAAGAATAAGCATTTTATATTTAAATTTAAATTGAAGAAATAGTAAAATAATATTTTATTTGACTATAAAATAAATTGATAAAAAAACTATAAAATTTAGTTAAGTATTATTGTAGTTTAGCAAAATGATAAAAAAGACTGCCAAATCTTACCAAGACTCATTTAAAGGACTTTCAAAAGAAGTTTGGTGGCTTGCATTAATTACGTTTATTAATCGTGCAGGAACCATGGTTTTACCTTTTTTATCGTTGTACTTAACTGAGGATTTAAAATTTTCATTAGCACAAGTTGGAACTATTATGGCATTCTTTGGTGTAGGCTCATTATTAGGATCCTGGCTTGGAGGAAGACTTACTGATAAAATAGGATTTTATCCTGTTATGTTTTGGAGTTTACTAATTACAGGATTCTTATTTATTGGTTTGCAGTATGTTACTACTTTTTATGGTTTCGCTTTTGCTATGTTTTTTACTATGGCTATTGCAGATACATTTAGACCTGCAATGTTTGTGTCATTAAAAACATATAGTAAACCAGAAAACCAAACTAGATCGTTAACGCTAATACGGTTAGCAATTAATTTAGGTTTTTCATTTGGGCCTTTTTTAGGAGGTATAATAATTGCGACTCTTTATTATCCAGGACTTTTTTGGATAGATGGTATTACTTGTATTACCGCTATTTTGTTAATGAAAATAGTGCTTAAAGAGAAAAAGCCAGTATTAAGTAAAAATAATAATTTAGATAAAGAATTATCAATTTCTGTTTTTAAAGATAAATCGTACTTAATTTTTTTAGTAGTAGTTTTTTTAATGGGATTTATGTTTTTACAATTGTTTACTACAATGCCATTATATTATAAAGTTGATCATGGTTTAAGTGAAGTTGAAATAGGTTTATTAATGTCAGTAAATGGTTTATTAATTTTTATTTTAGAAATGCCATTAATACATAGTATTGAGAAATCAACTATGAATAAATTAAAAGTAATTACTTGGAGTTTGTTATTGTTTGTATTATGTTTTTACGTTTTAAATGTATCTAATTGGGTTGGTATTTTAATTGTAAGTATGGTATTAATAACTTTTGGTGAAATGTTCGCATTTCCGTTTACAAATAATTTTGCGATGAATAGAGCTCCATCAGGTAAAGAAGGTAAATATTTAGCAATGTACACTATGGCATTCTCAATGGCTCATATTTTTAGTGCAAAAACAGGTATGGAAATTATTGAGCGATTCAGTTTTGAAACCAATTGGTACTTTATGGGAAGTTTAGGAATTGTAGCTGTTATACTAATGCTTTGGCTACAAAAAACCTTACAAAATGAACCTAAAACTACTTAGCTTTACTAATTTTTGAAATAATATTTATAATGTTTTTACTATCTTCAGCTGCATTTACTTTAGAATTTTTATAAACTATTTTTCGGTTTTTATCCAAAACAAATGTCCAGCGAGATGCAGTAACACCTCTAGTTAATAAAAAATTATTACCATTAAACTCTTTATTAATTGAACCGCCGCTAGATGTTGGAACTCCAAATTTATTTGCAATTTCTCCTTTGGTATCAGAAAGTAATGTAAAATTTAAATGATACGATTCTTTAAAATGTTTTAAATTTTTAACTTCATCACCACTAACTCCAATAACAGTAACCCCCATTTTTTCTAATTTAGATTTATCATCTCTATAAGCGCAAGCTTCTTTTGTACATCCACTAGTCATTGCAGCAGGATAAAAATATACTACTAAAAAAGGGGAGTTAACTTCAGAAGACTTCCAAAGTTTTCCTGTTTCATTTAAAGCGGAAAAATCACCAATTTTATCTCCTTTAGTAGGTTTGGTTGTGTTTTGAGCAAAACTGTTATAGTTAAATGCTATTAAAAATAGACATAAATAAAAATATTTCATTTTTGTAGTTTAAGTAGTTAATGGTAAAAATAGAATTTAACTATTAAAGTTATCTAGTAAAATTGTTAAAATTTCTAAAGCTGCTTTAGAAATTTTAGTACCTGGACCATAAACACCAGCAACTCCTGCATCAAACAAAAAGGCATAATCTTGAGCAGGTATTACACCTCCAGCAATTACCATAATATCTTCTCTACCATATTTTTTTAACTCTGAAACAACCTGAGGAACTAAAGTTTTGTGACCTGCAGCTAAAGAGGATATGCCTAATATATGCACATCATTTTCCACAGCCTGTTTTACCGCTTCTTTTGGTGTTTGAAACAATGGACCTATATCTACATCAAAACCTAAATCAGCATAACCGGTCGCAATTACTTTTGCACCTCTATCATGCCCATCTTGACCTAATTTAGCTATCATTATTCTTGGTCTTCTCCCTTCTAATTCTGCAAATTTATCTGCTAAGTTTTTAGCTCTTTCAAAATCTTTATCGTCTTTAATTTCTTTACTGTACACGCCGGTAATGGATTTTATAGTTGCTTTATATCTTCCGAATACTTTTTCAAGAGCGCTAGATATTTCTCCTAAAGTTGCTCTTTTTTCAGCTGCTATTACAGCCAAATCTAATAAATTTCCTTCACCTGATTTAGCGCAATTAGTTAAATTCTCCAAAGCAATAGTAACTTCTTTTGAATTTCTATTCTTTTTTAAAGTATTTAAACGTACTATTTGAGATTTTCTTACCGCATCATTATCTACTTCTAAAATCTGTAAATCATCTTCTTTTTCTAAGGTGTATTTGTTAACACCTACAATTATATCTTGATTACTGTCAATTTTAGCTTGTTTTTTGGCAGCAGCTTCTTCAATTCGCATTTTTGGAATTCCTTTTTCAATTGCTTTGGTCATTCCTCCTAATTCTTCAACTTCTTGCATTAATTTCCATGCTGCATTTGCAATTTCTTCAGTTCTTTTTTCAATAAATGTTGAGCCAGCCCAAGGATCTACGGTTTTAGTAATTTTAGTTTCTTGTTGGATATATATTTGAGTATTTCTAGCAATACGTGCAGAAAAATCAGTTGGTAAAGCGATAGCTTCATCTAAAGCATTTGTGTGTAAACTTTGTGTTCCTCCAAATGCAGCAGCCATTGCTTCAATGGTAGTTCGGGCAACATTATTAAAAGGATCTTGTTCTGTTAAACTCCAGCCACTTGTTTGACAATGTGTGCGTAATGCTAACGATTTAGAATTTTTAGGGTTGAATTGTTTTACCAGTTTTGCCCATAACATACGTGCAGCTCTTAATTTAGCAATTTCACTAAAATGTTCCATTCCTATTGCCCAGAAAAAAGAAAGTCTAGGTGCAAAAGAATCAATATCCATACCACTTGCTATACCTGTTTTTAAATATTCTAATCCGTCAGCAAGTGTGTAAGCTAATTCAATTTCAGGAGTTGCTCCAGCTTCTTGCATATGATAGCCAGAGATTGAAATTGAGTTAAATTTTGGCATGTTTTTGCTGGTATATTTAAAGATATCCGCAATAATTTTCATGGAAGGTGTTGGTGGGTAAATGTAGGTATTACGCACCATAAATTCTTTTAAGATATCATTTTGGATAGTACCTGAAAGTTGATTTTCTAAAACGCCTTGTTCTTTTGCAGCTACAATATAAAAGGCTAAAATTGGCAAAACAGCACCATTCATAGTCATTGAAACCGACATTTGGTCTAGTGGAATTTCATTGAAAAGTATTTTCATGTCTTCTACAGAATCTATTGCAACACCGGCTTTTCCTACATCGCCTTGAACACGTTCATGGTCAGAATCGTAACCTCTGTGGGTTGCTAAATCAAAAGCAACGGATAATCCTTTTTGTCCAGCAGCTAAATTTCTACGGTAAAAAGCATTGCTTTCTTCAGCGGTTGAAAATCCAGCATATTGGCGAATGGTCCAAGGTCGGCGAACATACATTGTAGAATATGGACCTCTTAAATTAGGAGCAATTCCGGCAATAAAATTTTCATGACTAAAAATTTCCTCTTTTGAGTTTTGATATTCAATATTAAGTTTTGAAAAATCGTTACGCTTCATTTTTAAGTCTTTTTTGTTCTATTATTTCAGCTAATCGTTTTGGAATAATTGGAATAATACTCGTTTTTTTATAGTTTTTCTTATTGAAAATTGGTTTTTCTAATTCGTTTTTTAACTTTTCATCTTCTTGTATAAAAGAATTTGTACCAACTAAAATAAGTTTATTTTCTTCAAAAAGTTGTTGTTCCTTTTGGGCATTTTCACTAATTTTTCGTTGAATTGTACCTTCTTTTAATTGTTTTAAAAAGCCTCCACTTTTTTCAATATCTTTAAAAACTGAAAGCGATTTTTCTACTAATTGATTGGTAATTTCTTCAATATAATAGGAATTAGTAGCTGCTTCTTTGGCATTTTTAAAATAACTTTCTTCTTTTAAAATTAATAACTGATTTCTAGAAATTCTGTCTCCAAAATTATTTGGATTATGAAAAACTGTATCATATGAAATATTTGAAATGGTATTAGCACCACCTAAAATACTGCTCATACACTCCGTTGTGGTTCTTAACATATTTACGTTATAATCATAAATAGTTTTGTTTCTTAAACTTGGTTGCGCAAAAATTTGTGCACCTGTATTTTGGTTATAAGTTTTGGTTATTAATTTGTACAAATAACGGATAGCTCTAATTTTTGAAATTTCAAAAAAGTAATTACCTCCTATCGCAATATTAAATTGAATTTGATTAGCAATTTCTCCTCCAAATTGTGTTAAATACTCGTTTGCATGAGCTAAACTATAGGCAATTTGTTGCACCATGTTTGCTCCAGAATTTTGATATAAATCTGCATTAACACCAAATAAATAATGTTTTTTAATTTTAGAAGATAATGTGTCTAATATTTCAAAATCTTGTTTGAAATTATAAAACCAATTGCCAGTTTTGGCTAATTGACCAATAGGATCAATATTGAAATAAAAGGTTTCATTTTTTAGGAATTCAGATAAATTCAATAAAAAATTTTGGTCTAAAAAATTGAAATGAAATTGAAATTCACAATCTTTTTGGAGTAGGTTATTAAAAAGTTCTTCAAAATTAAAAGGTTTGTCTGCCACAAATTTTAAGGAGTTAGCACCTTTTAATATTGCATCTGTTGATTTATTATTTGCGTCTATTTCAGAGTCAATTATGATGTTTTGGCAAATTTTAAAATCGGTTGTTACCGCTGGTATATTTAACTTTTTAAAAGTATCTAAATGATAGAATGGTTTTATGGTAATTCCTTCTAAAGTAGATGTTAAAAGGGTTTCATTATAGTCTGCTCCTTTTAAATCTACTTGTATTTTTTGTTTCCATTCGGCAGAGGTAACAGGTTTAAAATCGTTAAGTAAAGAAAGAGCCATGATTATTTGTTTTTTATGGTATCGTATTTAATAATGTAAATATCCTCGTTTTCTTTTTTCATATTATATTTTTCACGAGCAAATTTTTCTAATTGTTTAGGGTTTTTTAAACTATCAATTATGCTTTTATCTTTAGCGATTTCTGTTTTATAATAGTTTTTTTCATTTTGTAGTTTATTGATTTCTTTGTTAAACTCATGATGAATGAGTATTGAGTTTTCATCGAAAAAAAACATCCAAACCATAAAAATAACTAAAATAATTACATAAATATTAGTGATAAATTTTATTAGAGGTTTGTTTTTTAGTTGTTTAAAAGTCATATATTATAATTTGTGACTAATAACTGTTCTAACTATATCTATTGCAACCGTATTGTATCTATCATTTGGGATAATAATATCGGCATAATTTTTTGTTGGCTCAATAAACTGTTGGTGCATTGGTTTTAAAGTAGTTTGATATCTATTTAATACTTCAGAAATATCTCTTCCTCTTTCTTCAATATCTCTTCTAATTCTTCTGATTAATCGCTCATCAGTATCAGCATGGACAAATATTTTTATGTCAAATAAATCAAGAAGGTCTCGGTTGTTAAATATTAAAATTCCTTCCACAATTACTACTTTTCTGGGATGCGTAATTAAGGTGTCTTTAGTTCTATTGTGTGTAATAAAGGAATAAACAGGTTGTTCAATAACTTCGCCAGATTTTAATCTGGTTAAATGATCTACAAGTAGTTCAAAATCAATAGCTTTTGGATGATCGAAATTTATTTTAGTTCGTTCTTCATAGGAAAGGTTATCATTTTGTTTGTAGTAAGAATCTTGAGAAATAACACAAACCTCACCGGCAGGTAATTCGTGTAAAATTTGATTAACAACTGTAGTTTTACCACTACCTGTACCACCAGCAATACCTAATATTAACATATATTTTCAAAATTTAATTTATACAAATTTAGGGAATAATTTTTTGATTAAAATGGTAGATTTATTTTTTTATGAATTTAAAATGGAAAGATATAATTTTAAATTTTAAGCTTATAATCTACAGTCTATAATCGATTAAATTTAGCTTTGATTATTGAGAAGAAAATAAAAAAATATGGAATGAATTTTATAGGTTGTATACAAAAAAACCTCTTTAAAAAAAGAGGTTTTTTTTGAGCCGATAGAGGGACTCGAACCCACGACCTGCTGATTACAAATCAGCTGCTCTAGCCAGCTGAGCTACATCGGCGTTAATAAGGCTGCAAATTAAATTACTTTTAAATTAATACACAAGCTTTTTGTTGAAAAAAAATAAAAGAATTGTAAAATTTAAAATAATCAAGTACAAGAGATGAAATGATATATATCAAATTAGTTGAGTAATTAATAATTTGAATTGAGGAATATCATTTTGAAAAAAATTAACAAACTCTAACTTTAGGAAAGTAATTAAAATTGGAAAGATTATGAGAAAATTTATAATTTTTATTATTTGTTTAAGCGTTAGTTTTATTTCATTTGCTCAAATATTAGACAATATAGATGAAGTTTATCCTTTTAATGGAGATTTCGCAGCAATAAAAAAAGGAAATCAATGGGCTTTCATAAATAAAAATGGAGAAAAAATAATTGATTTTAGAGATGATTTGGTTTTAAGTAATGTCACAACTGAAACTACGAGACCAAAAGCTTCTTTTTTTCCAATATTTAGAGATGGCAGATGTTTAATAAAAAGAGAGATTGATGGGAAATATTATTATGGATACATAGATGAAAAAGGCAGTGAAGTAATAACTCCACAATATTTAAATGCTTCAAATTTTTTGAAAGGCTATGCTATTATTGTAAAACATTTAAAAGATACTATTGGGTACAATAAAGTGTTAAAAAAGAATGTAATTTCTTATAAGTTAGAAGAGTACATTATTGATACAAAAGGAGAAATAGTAAAATATTTACTTACTAGAAATTACATAAAATCTAAAAATACTCTTAAAATTCAATCAAAATTTATAGCTCCACATTTAATTGCTGTTAAAAATGAAGACAATAAATGGGATATTTATAATTTTTAATTTAAACATAAAATATTATGGCACTAAATTTTAATCAGTTTGCAAGTGAGGCAAATGTATTTTTAAATGAATATGCAAAAAAAATGAATTTAAATGATGATACGGAAAAAGCCGGCAGAGTTTTGAGTTCAATTTTACATGGTTTACGTGAAGTAATTTCTATAGAAGAATCAATTCAGCTTATAGCACAATTACCTATGTTTTTAAAAGCTGTTTATGTTAATGGATGGTCATTACGTAAAAAAAGAAAAATTAAAAATACAGAAGAGTTTATAGATTTAATTAGAGAGTTTGATGGTGGTACATCTTTATACGACTTTGCTAATGATGATATAGCCGAAAATTATATTGTTATTACATTTATTATGCTGCGCAAATATATTTCTTTAGGGGAACTAGAAGATATTAGATCTGGATTGCCTAAAGATATAAAATCGTTGATATATGATAATTTAATGTTTTAAAAATAACTTAAGCTGTAGAGCAGTTATATCAAGGTGATAACATTATTGAAAAAAGCCAGCGATAAATTTATTTTAAAAGTGTAGAATTTTTTCTTAAATAAATTTTAATTTATAGTTATAAACCTATTCTTAAAGTAATTGAAGGTTGTGTTTTTGCTACAATTACATTGTGTTGTGGTAAATATATTTTTTGAAAATTGAAACTGATTGTTGCGGCTTTACGTGCATTGCTGCTTGAACTTATAAAAAAAGGGATACTAACTAAATCAGTCGCTAATCCAACTATTAATAATCCTGCTCCTATTTCAAAGTCCGAATTATTATTATCAAATAAATTCGAATTATTTCCTATAATTATACCAACAACAGCCATAGTTGTGCCGCCAGCTAGTAATACCCAACCAGTTGTTTTTTGATTTTTACTTTTTTGTAAATAATCATCTTTTGATAGTTTAAGATTTTGTGTTTGACTGAATAAATTTATAGTCAAAAGGGAAAGAATAATAAGTAAAATTAATTTTTTCATATCAGTAATTTTATGCCTACTGTTTCAAAATGTAGTTTTCGGCTACCCAATTTCAATTACTTTTAAAACAGAAATAGGGAACTTAACAGTTCCCTATTTCCTTAAGAGTTTAATTTCACAATTGTATATAATTGTATTTTATATTCATTTTATTTTTCAATAAAGCGAACTAATATACCTTAATTAATAAAACTGTATTTTTAAACTCCTCATTTAATTCAAATTACCTTTCAATAAGATGAACTTATTTTTACTTTAGATAAAACAGGAGGCCGAAACCTCCTGTTTCCTTAATTGAAGGGATTAGGGCTAATTTTGAATAACCATAAAACTTCATAGTTTCAATTTCTACAAATTAAATCAAACCTTCATAGTATTCAAACTCACCTTATCACTTCAATTATATTTAGATTTATTTTAAAATAAATCAGTAGTTTTAAAAAAATATTTGAATGAACTTAATTTTATGTAGCAAAAGTAGTTATGAAACTTATGTTGCGAAATGATTGAAATCAATATTGTGTATGATTGTTATCAGTTTAATAATCAAATTTTAACTGATATTGAACTCATATTTATAAATTTTAGTGTTTATTCATGTAATACATAAAAAGGAATATCGGTATGATAACTTATTTCTGTAACGGTTGGTTTAAATAAAATTCGTTGAAAAATATTTAAGTTTTTTGCAATCATTATAATCATATCAATATCTCTTGATTCAACAAAGCATTGTACTCCTTCTTCTATTTTAGAGTTAGTAACTTTATGAAAGCTGTGTTTTACCAAAATAAAGAAATCTTTTAGAAGTTCTTTATTTTCAGTTTGAAATGGTGTTAATTCCTCATTTTTTTTAGCAACGTGCAAAACTCTTATAGATGCTTTACACATTTTAACTAATTTAACAATACTATCTAATATATTTGATTGATAATAAAGATTATAATCTGTTGGAAAAGCAATCTCTTTTATTGGTTTAAATTGTGCATTTTCGGGAATTATTAAAGTTGGGCATTTAATTCGTGTAATTAAATCGGCAGCATTACTTCCTATAATTACTTCTTGTAATCCCGAAGCACCTTTGGTCCCCATAATAATAAGATCTATTTTCTTTTCTGTAATTTGCTCTTTTATTGCTTCAATAAAAAAATTATAGGTTGAAACTGTAAAGAAATGATGCTTAGGATTTTGAAAAGAATGTTTAATTTTTTTTATTAATAATTCCAAAGACTTTTTTACCTGTTTTAATACGGTTTTTTCAAGTACATCCGTTGAAGGTATTAAAGGTATATCTGCTCCAGCGGTATATGAAATCATGGAAACATGTAATAAATAAAAATTACATCGTTTTTTTTCCAGAAAATTAATACCATAACTTATTGCATTCCATGAATTTTCTGAAAAATCTGTAGGGATTAATATATTCTTCATTAGTTATAAATTATATTAATATATATTAAATGTAAGTTGTATTATTTTTTTTTAAAATGATATATATCAAAGTGGTAAACATTTTTTAATAGGCTTACATAACTTTTTTTAATTTATCAATATTCAATATTTTAATGTTATTTCCATCAATGTCTATTAGCCCATCTTTTTTAAAATCAGATAATGTTCTAATAAATGTTTCAGTTGCAATACCAGCAATACTTGCAAGATCACTTCTTAAAATTTTGAGGTTTTCTTGTGGCAGTTTTTTTATTTTTTCAGAAAATTGAATAATTGTTCTAGCTGTTTTTTTTCTAACGGAACTATAAGCCATTTGTAATAATTGATCCTTAATTTCAGAGACATTATTTGTTAAATAATCTATAATTTCCAATGTAGCTTCATAATTTTTTTGTAAAACGGTTTTTAATTCATTTTTTAAAAGTCGCAATACCAATGTTTTTTCAATTGCAGTTGCGTATTCTGGGTAAGGAACATTTTTGCAAAAGGATGTAAAACCAAAAAAGTCATTTTCTTTGTGAAGTCCTGTTATTAATTCTTTTCCTTGTTCATCTGTTTGATAAGTTTTAATAATGCCTTTATGAATTAGATATACAAAATTTGAATTATCGCCTTTTCTATAAATAATTTCTCCTGGTTTAAAAGAAATTTCTTCAAAGTTATTTGTAAAATAATTTTGAAGATGATCTAAAGTTTTAAACTCTGTTTCAGAAGTTAATGGAGAAAGTTCCTCTTTCTTTTCATTATTTTCTTTAAGAATAGCCACTTTTGCTAATCTACTTTCAATGGCGCTTAACAACTCAGATTCATCAAATGGTTTTGTTATATAATCATCGGCTCCTAAATTCATCCCTTTTCTAATATCGTTGCGTTCAACTTTAGCGGAAAGGAAAATAAAAGGAATTTGTTTGGTTGTTTTTTCTTTAGAAAGTATTTGGAGTACTCCATAGCCACTTAATTTAGGCATCATTATATCGCATATAATAATATCTGGCAAATGTTTTTTTGCTTGAGTGCCTGTTGCACAAACACCCTCAAATATATAGAAAATACTTGCGAAAAAGGATAAAAAGCAGTACTTTCATGGTATGCAAGGCAAAAAAGATTATCAGGAAAAACTATTCGCTCATTTTCAGTTAA